>Ga0172376_10000578_pt1 | contig 47062 bp, 68 predicted proteins | sample Lak35m_FD_121114 | JGI IMG/M metagenome (GOLD analysis project Ga0172376, IMG submission 121114) | Freshwater microbial communities from Kabuno Bay, South-Kivu, Congo - kab_092012_35m | ecosystem: Environmental > Aquatic > Freshwater > Lake | place: Democratic Republic of the Congo: South-Kivu...
CAGTTGAAGAACCTATAGAGAAATAGAAATTTTGACCAGAATTATATGGTGCCAATCTGTTTAATGCAACTGAGCCAACTGAAATTCCATTTACATATCCGGTTAATGTGGTGCCATCATATGTCCACCCGGCATAATACCAGTTATTAAATGTTTGAGATGAGGTGACACGGGAAATAAGACTGCCATGCCAAGCGGAAAACCGAAATTGTGCAGCACCAGCAACATTAACAACGTCGATATCGCTATTAAACCACCCAGCATCACTTAAACCAGCATTATCACGTTCTACAATTATATTTCCTTGTGAGATTGGATATATCCAGGTGAATATTGATTGAGCTTCGGATTTAGTTGGAGAAGTTCCTGGGAAAAGTGAGTTTAATGAGGTGTTTGTATAGATTCCTTGATTAACACCATTAAATGTTAATATACCTCCACTATCAGAAGTGTAAGTTGGTGAGTTAACAAGAGTTCCATTACTATTTCCTTGTAAATCTATTATATTTGTGCCACTTCCTCCATAGGAGGCTGAAATGGATATGTCATAAGATAATATTAAACTAGATATTGTTGGTTCAAACACTTCTGGTGGGCACATGTCAAAATTGAATCCATCTGTACCAACAAATTTATAATATTTTCCATTTTTAGATACATGAAACATACTATTTTAAATATAGCTTATATTATAATACGGCTTAAAATATATCTTAATATTCAAATCAGCTTAAGTTATGGAACAATTGGAGGAGGATTTTCTCTAGGTGGGGATGGGGGAGAAGGTTCTAGTGGAATAGGTGTTGGTAATCTTTTTTGTGACATAATGTATTCCTTTTCAAACTATAGTTCCAGCAGCATTAATCCAATTTGTTCCATTGAACCATATTGGAATTCCTAATGTAGTATCAAAAAATCTTTGTCCAGTTACAGGTCCAGAAGGACGAGATCCCGTAGAACCAGTTGGAAATAAATCTGCATACTTTGCTGTTGCTGCATCGCTTCCAGTAACCGGAGTTCCAAGATTTCTAATTAGAGAACCAGAAGCATCAATCTGTCTTGCATTTAATATTATAGCGCCTCTAGAACCGGTTCCAGACGTAGCAGCAGTTTCAAGTATTATATTGCCACCATTCACATTTGCATTTAATCCATATCCGTCTGGCAATAACCATATGTCTCTTCCGGTATTACTAGTTCCAAATGTAGATGGCATTGTTATAATATACATTTCTGTACCGGTACTTCCGTATACATTTGCAAAATTAAAAAGCCATTGTTTTCCAAAATCACCATTATAACGAATATTTGTTACATCTGGTACTAAATTTGCATTAATTGCTGTTGGATTTGTTAGATTACTTAATGTACGGGTAACAGCAGTTCTTATAGGAACAAATGTTCCACCATTAAGTGTTGTTGGATCGGCGGTAGCCAATGAACTTTCTGTTGCATCCACATAGCTGGAAGGACCGTCAATAGTTAAGGTACCTGCCCAGAAAGAATAGAAGAAACATGCACACCGACGATTAAAATCACTTACCGTTGTAGTTACCGTTGTCGTAGATGCGCCGCCGCCATTAGCATTTAAAATTGTTGGTAAAGAAGGATGCTGATTTAAGTTAACAGCACCATAATGAATATTTCCTTGATGGGTTCCTGCATTAATTCCGGAATTTGTCCAACTTCCAAAGAATAAACAGTTTGATGTTGCCATCTGTGCGATTGCATTGTTATGTCCAGTAAAACTAACATTGCTATTAAAGCTACAATTTTGAAAAAACAATTTTCCGGCAGATGATGTTACTGTTGCCCAATTGAAATCACAAGCACCGCTAAGTGTGCAATTGCTAAATCCAGAACGATTATCTATAGCAGCGGAGCCACTAAAATCGGGATTTAAAGCAAAAGAGGTTGGAGTTATTCTAACCGTATTTCTGTCCAATCCATTGATAAAAACGTTAGCTTTTAATTCAAATACACCGGTTTCTGTATATACACCTGGATTAACATTTATAATATATCTTTTAGATGGAGAAGCATCGTTAATTGATGCCATGGCACCAGATATCGTAAGGAATGGTTTGTTTAAAGTTCCATCTGCTATACTATTATTTCCATTTTTAGCTACAAATATAGCTTGTTGCCAAGAAAACTCAGCATTAGTTGCATATGAGGCACTTAATGCCGAAGATGCAAAAGATGCACTTGCAGCATTAGTTGCATAACTTGCAGTTCCAACTAAATCACCTAGGAAAGAGCCGGTAACAAATACATCTCCACCAACAAATCTAATCTTTGATGCGCCGCCAAAAGTTGTGGCGTTTACTTTATATTGTATATCACCATTAGCTCCACCAGGTGAGCCACCACCTCCACCGCCAGATCCACTTCCAGCAGCAAGATAATCTACCGCCTGAACAAGATTAGTAGGAACTGTTGACCATTGAGAAGGATCTTCTGGATAGTATTCAATTATTGAACCAGATGTTAATCTTATTGCATCGACATCAAATTCTACAACAGATTCATCTTGTTCTCCACTTCTAATTTGATTGAAACCAGTTTGTCTATTGAATATAAATTTTGCTCTTGTTATATAGAAACCTAAAATAATTTATTATAAGTAGTCATGATTTATTTTAATAATATTTCAATAAATTTTTTAAATTTATTTAATTTACAAATATAAATCTAACTTGCATAATGGTTTCATATGACTTACGATAAAGAAACCATTGAGAAAGATTGGAAAGAGAACCCACGTTGGAATGGCATTGTCCGTCCATATACCGCCGAAGATGTTTTAAAGCTTCGTGGTAAGGTTGTAATAGAACACTCCCTTGCCCGTCTTGGAGCAAATAAACTTTGGAGGCGTCTTAACAATCAATCATATGTCGCCGCCCTTGGCGCTCTAACCGGTAATCAAGCTATTCAAGAAGTGGCTGCTGGATTAGAAGCAATCTATTTGAGCGGGTGGCAAGTAGCAGCAGATGCAAATCTTGCAGGACATATGTATCCAGATCAATCTCTTTATCCTATTGATAGCGTTCCAGCCGTTGTTAAAAAAATCAACAATGCTCTCTTGCGTTGCGAACAGATTGATAGTGTAAATGGGGATAATAGTAAAGATTGGATGCAGCCAATAGTAGCCGATGCAGAAGCCGGCTTTGGTGGTAATCTAAATGCTTATGAGTTAATGAAGATGATGATTGAAGCGGGTGCTGCTGGTGTTCATTTTGAAGATCAACTATCCAGCGCAAAGAAGTGTGGTCATTTAGGCGGCAAGGTTCTTGTTCCAACAAGTGAGGCTATCGCTAAACTTATTGCAGCTAGATTAGCCGCTGACGTAATGAACGTTCCTACTCTTGTAGTTGCCAGAACAGATGCCGAGGCTGCAAATCTTATAACAAGCGATATAGATTTAAGAGATCGTCCATTTGTCACCGGAGAAAGAACCGGAGAAGGCTTCTATCGTATCCGTAATGGATTGGAGAGCTGTATAGCCCGTGGATTGGCTTATGCTCATTATGCTGACCTTCTATGGATGGAGACAAGCAAACCCGATTTAGAGGTTGCTAGAGCCTTTGCAGAGGGTATCCACAAGGTATATCCAGGCAAGCTACTTGCTTATAACTGTTCACCAAGTTTCAATTGGTCAAAGTATTTGGATCGTGGACAGATGCAAACGTTTAGAGAAGAGTTGGCTGCTATGGGATATCGTTTCCAGTTTATAACTCTTGCCGGCTTTCATTCTCTTAATACGTCTATGTTTGAGTTAAGCAAGGCTTATAAGAAAAATGGTATGTTAGGTTTCTCTGAGTTGCAGCAGAGAGAGTTTGCAATGCAGGATGAGGGTTTTCGAGCAGTTAAGCATCAAAGCTTTGTAGGAACCGGATATTTTGATTATGTTCAAAATACGGTTCAAAATGGTGCTTCAACAGTTGCGTTGAAAGATAGTACAGAAGCGGAGCAATTTTGATATGGAATATGGAAAATTAACTATAATAACTGGTCCCATGTTTAGTGGCAAAACTTCTCACCTAATTGGCGAAATAGGTAATGCCTTATCTATTGGTTTAAAACCATTGATTATTAAACCAGCAATTGATAATCGTTATTCTGTAGAAGACATCATTACTCACGATGAAGTTTCATTAAAAAATATGACTGGTTTGCCTGTAATGAAATTGCATCCAGATGATTTTCCATCTTTAAATCAACTAAACGGAGTTGATGTTTTATTTATAGATGAAGTTCAATTTTTTAATAAAATCGGTAACGTAGTAGATGCTTATCTTAATTTAGGAATTGATGTTGTTGCTGTTGGCTTGGATATGGATAGTGATGGTAAAGCTTTTGGTTCTATGCCTTTATTGTTAATAAAAGCTGATAATGTAATAAAATTAAAAGCAAAATGTTCTGTTTGTGGCAAAGAAGCAACAAGAACATATAGAAAAAAGACAACAGATTCAAAAGAGCAAATTTTAATTGGAGGCGGAGATATTTATGAAGCCAGATGCTATAAGCATTGGAGAGATGGAGTTTAATAAATGTCAGCAATAGGATATTTCCAAAAAATTTGGATGGAAGCTTTAGCAAAGGCTAAACAAGAAAACAAAGAAAATGAATTGAAAAAAGAAAAAAAATGAAAAAAATAGTTCTTTTTGACATGGATGGAACATTAACTCCTGCTCGCAAACAGATGGAATCTAATGTTTTAGAAAGTTTAAAAACCCTTTATTCAAAAGGTTATGAGATAGGAATTGTCTCTGGTTCTGATTTTGATTATATCAAGGAACAATGTAAAATACTATTTGATTCTGATCTTAAAAAGAAGATTCATTGGCTTCCGTGCAATGGAACAAAATACTATTCTTTAGAAGAAGGAGATAGTGCAAAATTTGAAATTAATATGATTCAAGAACTAGGACAGGAACATTACAATAAATTAATAAAATTCTGCATACAATCTCAGCTACATATACTAAATCAATATCCAGAGCTACCATTAACTGGTAATTTTTTTCAATATCGTGGTTCTATGTTAAATTGGTGTCCGATTGGTAGATCAGCAAATCTTCATCAAAGAGAAATATGGGAACGGTTAGATAAAGACAATTCAATACGTCTTCCTCTATTATGCATTGCTCGTGATGAATTTATTAAATTAGGTTTAGAAAATCTTGTTATAAATCTTGGCGGCGAAACAAGTTTTGATATTTATCCAAAAGGCTGGGATAAAACTTATTCCCTAAGATATTTTCAACAATATCAAGTCTTCTTTATAGGAGATAGATGTCAAATAAATGGTAACGATCATACAATATATGAAGCTTGTCGTCCTAATTCTTGGCAAACAAAAAATCCTGAACAAACCATTTCTATTATAGAAAATTTTTATTGATTGAAGATTATTTTTATATTTGTTTATATTCTATTATTTTGATGATATTCTATTATTATCAAAGAAAGGAACATAAAACAAATGAGTTATCTACTAATGATCTTGCTGGCAATTTTCCTTTATTTCTTCTCTAAAGGAATTGTATTTTATCATTCTTTCTTCGCTATTTCAAGGCGAGCATATTATATTGCTAATATCGATCCTATAAGGAATAGATTCTTTTCAAGAATGATTGAGTATTGCATCATTCTTATTTCTTCTCCGTTAGTTGGATTTTCTACTTTGCATTTAGAGAACGCAAATGAAATGATGTTGGCAGCCTTTAGGAATACTGCTGACAAGTTTTCTAGTAGAGAAAATGCAAAAAATTTTCTTAGAGCAGCAGAAGAAATTTGGGAAGAGGAAATGAAAAAGGAAAAGTCATGATTAGAAGACCCATAATTAATGTTATGGGTCTTAAATGTTTTTTAAACAAATAAAAAACTTTTATCGTTCTATACGAGATATTTTAAATCATTGGTTTATTTTTTTTGAAATTGTTATTTATGGTTTAATTTTAGCATTTTTAACATTTCTTTATATTTTTTTTAAAAATTAAAATATATTATTCTAAAAAATACAAAAATTTGTTTTATATTTAGATGTATTTATTTTTATTCTGAATTTATAACTCATGATAAATTCTTAAATAAAGATTGGTATATTACAAATAATAAACTCTGGTATTATCATACTCCAAAAAAAAATTTTTCTAAGCCGAAAAAAAAAGTTTTATTAAAAACTGTTGATCCTTTCTTGAAAAAGATATTTTTATTATTCCAAAATTTGAATATAAAAACATATCCAAGTTGTCAAGGACATTTTTATAAAAAACAAAAAATAAAAAAAATTTGGAATCATTTAATAAATGATGAACAAAAAATAAAAACTGGAATTATTTTTTCTAATGTCGAAAACGGAAAAAAATATTTTTATATAAATAAAAACTATGTCTTACCATGGCAAGATTATAAAAGTTTTTTTATAGATATTAAAAAAAATGCTAAAAATGGTTATTTTGCATTTGAATCTAATCATTTAATTGATTTTAAAAATTTAAAAAAACTAAATAATAATAAAATTAATGTTAAATTAAAAGATAAAAATATTATAGAAATATGGGTTTTTGGCTCTTCATATAAAGAGCAAAAAATTATATGGCATTATATATTTAAATTCTTAAAGAAAGAAATAATGATATGAAAATATTAGGAATTAGTACAACAACACACAAAGAAGAAGACGCTGCTTCGGTAGCAGTTTTAAAAAAAGTTCTTGATATTTTTGAAAAATTAGGACATAGCATAAAATTTATCAATGCAAACGATCTTCATATTGTAGAAAATCTTTCATGTTATTCTGGTGGTGCAAAGAATTGTGCCAGTTATGATGCGGGGAAATATCGCTGTTGGGCACATTATAATTCAGTTGAGGAACCAGAGAAATATGGCGGAGTAGACGAAATGCCTGTTATTTATGATGCTATATTTGAATCTGACATAATCATTTTCTCAACTTCAAACCGTTGGATGAATCATTCTGCTCTTTTACAAAAAATAATTGAACGTATGAATACTCTAGAAAATAGAGTTGTTGTCTATAAAGAAAAAAGTCCTTTACAGGGTAAAGTTTGTGGAGTAATCGTAACAGGTCAGCATTACCAAGCACAAGAAGTAGCTTCAAGATTATTAGAAGTTTTTTCTTTATTTGGGTTTGATGCTCCATTAAATGCAATGTTTACTTGGCAAAAAACATTTAATATGAATAAAGAACAAGGAAACACAAGTAACAAAGAATTCGTAGAGAAATATTTAAATTCTTCTTCTGGCGAAACACAGATTAAAGATTTTATAACCGCTTTATTTCGATAAAATATACACAACCATGAAAACAACAGAAGAAATATTTGAGAATTGGCGTAGATATGCGAATGTTCATTCTGCTAGATTAAATGGGAAGAATATACGATTACATTTTTTAACAAGGAGTTCGGAGCATGAGAAGGGGTTCATGCATGAGCCGGAACCTGAAGATGATTATGGGAAGTTTTTTATTTATCCTGGGAAGATGAATTTAGGATTTTGGATGAAGGATGTTCCATATGATTTAGATTTGATCGCTCTTGATAATGAGATGCGTGTAATGGAGATGCATCGTTTAAGAGCAAATGATGAAGAGACTACCTTTGTTAATAGTCCATGTATGTATGCAATTGAGTTAAGGAGCGGTTGGGCTGAGAGGAATGGTTTAGAGTTAGGTTGTAAATTAGAACTTTATTGATGCTTAACATGAATAGGATCTATTTTTGCCTTATCTAATAATTTATTTGCTGTTTCCCGTGCTGCTTTAATATTTTTTTCACTATCATCATAGAATTTAATTTCTGAATATCCAAGCATTGCAAGCATTTTTAAGAACTGAGCTTTTTTTTCTGGGTCGCTGTCACCTAACATTTCAATTGGAATATTTGGATTTATTTCTTGACTAGCGAGATATGCTCTTATTTCTGGTTCTGCTGCTCGTCCTCTTGCGGTTAAAATTAAAACGGAATCTATGCCATTTTTTTCTATTGCGTTTTTAAGGATATCTTGTGTCCAATTGATCGCTTCTGGTGTCGTTACATTAACGAAATCGCTATAATCAAATTTATCTCCAGGTTTCTTTTGATAAGCGGCATATTCTGCTGGAGTTAATTCTTTTTTTTCTCCGGAATCCTTTGTAACATAAATTTTGCCTTTAGTTTTTACTAAAGTATCATCAAAATCCATAACGAGTAATTCTTTACCCTCTTGTAATGTTTCTTTTATTATTTCTTCAATAAGAATTTTTAATAATTTTTTTGACATAGATATTGGTAAATAGTTAATTTGCAGGGGGAATTCTTTTTATCCAGAGTCTTTGACCAGCATCATATAATTTAAACAATTTTTTTGTTGCCGCCTCTTCTTTTTCGCTTTTTGTTTCTGAAGCTGTACAATGTAATCTATTGTAACAATTCTTGCCATCTGTCCAGTCGAAACCTATTGTTTCGTGACTTATATCATAACCAAAGTTTTTTAATTGATTTCCCGAACCATAACGTAAATCAACCCAATAATGATATTCATTAACCTGATTTACCAATCTCTTTTCTAATTCTGATAACAGCTTACTTAAGCCCCCAATTACCACGGTATCCACAAGAGAACAAAACCTTTCTATCTTGCAGATATTTTTATATATTTTCCAGGATAGAAGAGAGATCAAGTTGTTGTCTTTGTCAAACAAACCTATATGTTTTGCGTTTTTAGCCCCCTTTAAATGATTTGCATTTAAAAAATTTATGGCTTGTTTGTTAGCAACATCTTTTATTTCTGTATTCCGCCCATAAACTTTTTTTGATATGCCTTTTGAAGCATTATTAATCATTGATTTAACAATATTAAGTTTTGATTTAATTTCATCTTCTCTGAACTGAAGCAATCTAAGATTTGACTTTTCAAATTCTTTACGGAGAAGCATATGATATTGTTTATCTCTGTAATCTTCTTTGTGCCAATAGAGTCCATCTATGTTTAGATACAAGGAATCATTTATTTTAAAATCTGGTCGATATAATTTTTCTAGCTCAGGCGGCTTTTTATTATAATGTTTTAGATTCAATTGTTTCTCTATGAAATGTTCCAGATGTGTTTTATATGAGTTATATTCTTCTATTTTTTCTATTAGTTCTTCTTCTTTTATAGAGTCAGCAAATGGAAACCATTGGTTAATGGTTATTTGACTAGGAAGTGTTTTTGTATAGTTTATAGCTTGAAGCCAATCTTTTAATGTAACTTCTACATTGCTAGCACAGTTTATTATTTTTGACTGCTGAACTTTATAAGCTTCTGTCATTGAATAATGGGGCACTCCGTATCTTTCTATATTTGATTTTACCATTTTATTTCTAATGGAAGCATCTTGTGCTGGTGCAACCCCACCATATTTTTCTATATTCGTTTTAGCAATTCTTTCTCTTATTTGTTTTGCAGCGAGCGGTTGTTCAACATTCCAATTTTTTTTGCTTGTTATTCTTTTTTTTTCTTTAATTGATTCAACTTTGGATGGATTATCTGTTCCGTATTTCTGCAAACAAGTTTGTTTTCTTTTGTTTATAACCTGTTCTATTGTTGATTTTTCTTTTTTTTGCTTTTTAGATCTTTTTGAAAAATAACTGTTAAGTTTTTTTTCTTTTCTTCTGATTGGATGAATAGATTTGTTCTTAAAAACATCTTTTGGAATTGATTCAAAATAATCTTGCACTATTTTGTCGAAGAATTTTGCTTTTTTCGTCCACGAAATAAAAGTATTTTCTACTATTTCGACTTCGTTATGAGATTCTTGGAACCGTTTAGCGGCTTCTGCATAATTTATTTTTTTTGTTGTCATATTTATTTTTAGTATGAATACTTTCAATACAGTATTAAAGCCAACCTCATTTGGATTTTTCGATAGCGACCCTGCATTTCAAAGTGATGCAGATAAAATGGTTTCATTTATTCTACGAAAGTTGGGAGAGGATGTATTGAGCGTTGAATTAACTAAGAAGATGATTTGGACTTGTTTTGAAGAATCCGTATTAATGTTTAATTCTCAAATTATCATGTATCAGGCAAAGTCTAATTTATCTAGTCTATTAGGCAATCCAACAGGAAGCATTGATCCAAATACTGGCAAATATCAAAATAATTTAAATCTTGTAAACAATTATTTGCAACCAAATTTAGATTATTTAATTAGACAGGCAGAACCATATGCTTCTGAAGTTGGGTTTGGTCAAAGTGTTGATTCTTATTCTGGTTCAATTAAGTTAGAAGTTGGACGACAAGATTATGATCTATATAGCGAACTAAAAGATGATGCTGGAATTCCTTTAATTCAGTATATGACCTCCGGTAGTACCGGCTATACAGGAAGAATGAAGGTTTTAGAAATATATCATTTTGCTCCGATCCAATATGTGTTCAATAGCAATCTTGCTTCTAACTTTATTGCCTCTGGTTTACCTGTAGAAAGCTATATTCCAGATACACGCTTCTATGTTTTACCATTGTTTGAAGACGTATTAAGAGCAGGTATGTTAAAAGCCGCCTCCAGAGTAAGACGTTCACAATATTCTTATAGAGTATCTGGTCGTAAATTAAGATTATTTCCTACGCCAAATAATTTAGTTCCCAGCTTTAATGATCGTATCTGGATCAGAGTATCTTTCCCACAGTCTGTTACTCCTGGTTTAATTGGAACATACTTCTCAGGATCTCAACCAGATGGTGTCTTGGCAGGAGGATCTGCTGGTACAGGTGGTCAAAATTATGCTGCTACAACTACAACAATTTTTGGTGCATCAAATCCTGCAAATATCCCAATGGGTCTTATTCAGTACTCTTCATTGAATCCTTGGGGCAGAAATTGGATCTTCCAATATACATTAGCTTTGTGCAAAGAATTGCTCGGCCACGTTAGAGGAAAAATGAAAAGTATTCCTATTCCTGGTGCCGAACTTCAATTAGATGGTGATACCCTTGTCAGCGAGGGCAGAGAAGATAAAAAAGATCTTCTTATGGGCGAAGGTGGATTAATTACAAAATTAGAAAGTTTATCTTATGATAAACTTGATGAAATGAATGCCACAAGAACAGAACAACAAATGAAACAGCTACAAATGTTACCAATGCCTCCACGCTATGTAATTGGAATATTTTAATATTTCATTTTGAAATACTACCGCATAAACAATAACTCGTACACATAAACTTATATTTTAAGTTTATAAACTTCATTTATAAATTTTTATTCTATCTTTTCCTACATCTTCTATTACTGCAACAGTTTGAGTTAAATTTGTTGCTGCTTTTGCAAGTTCTTGAGAATTTTTTAATTCATCAAATGAAATAGAGCCATCATTTTCATCTGTAAAATCTAATAAAGTTTCTGGTACTTTCTCAAACCAAATAATTTCATTTTCAGGTTCAATATATGCTCCATATTCTACAAGGGAAGGAACATCTGCAACTTTAGGAATATTAGACAAATCTACTTCCAAAGTTATTAAATCGTTACTAGAATTAAGATTCCTATATAAATCTGGGCGCTTACTAAAGAAGAGTGGAACCCTACCATAGATAGAAGATAAATACTCTAATGAACCAATAGAAAACTTTGGTAAAGATCCAACTTTTAATCCTTCTCTCTTTATCTTATCCCAATTCTCTTTAGAGGTAGTGTGGTACCAAATATCAATATTTGATTTTTTCTTTTCTATAAGCTTTATAGCTTCTTTATTCCAAATACATCCAGATGCCATATCCCAATCCTTATACCATTTAAAAACTTTTCCTACTTCTCGTATTTGTTCCGCTTCACTAATATATGGACAAATTTCTATCCCAGAATACTTTTGAGCCACTTTTTTCCAGTCAATTAAGTTGTCATTATAAGAATCTTCAGATAATTCAGGATTAATGCTATATTCATCATTAAATTTTTTTAAATCATCAAAATTACGAATAACAAGCATATTATCATGATTTAATTCAATAGAATATTCATGTTCTCCTATCCATTTAGGCATATTTGTTTTTACCCAATTAGACCATTCCTCATTGCAGTCATACCAAAATCCTTTTGGTTTATAATCTTTCTCTTGTTCTTCAACAGAAACATCTCTAAATTCTCCTAATTCTTCCTTACTCATATGACTGCGACTTTTTATTTCACTCTCCACAATCATTTTAATACATTCACGAAGGGCATCAGAAGGCTCTGTAACCTTTTGATCTCCAAAGGACGGTCTATAACGTTCTGTGACTATCAAAGGAGCATAACAGCCAGCTATAGAAGCTCCAGTTAACTCTATTATATCATTTAAACTTCTTAATAAAGATTCTCTTGTACCTGCTACGCAAAGATCTTTATATCCGCCACCTAACCATATTTGAGTTCCTTCATTCTCTATCAAATAATCAGGTAGTGCATCCGAAAAACTCGCAGAAAACTTATGATCCAATCCTATCCAATCACTTTTGTTCACCAGTACTTTCTTGAACTCATCCCATAACTTTTTTCGATCTTTTATTCCAGTTACCACTTTTGGTGCCTCAGAACTAAACATTAAATGAGTTATAACATGATCAAACTCACTCAACTCTTTTTCAAGCCGATTCTTATACGATTCAATAAACTCAGTTTCCGATATCTCAAATACAACATCTGGATGAACTAATAATAATAATTTTTTAGGAGATTGATCGATTATATTCTCAAAAAGATAGCTTATTAGGTTATTTAGTTTCATTGCTTTATTGCCCACTCGTAAAACTCTTTTAACTCTTCATATGATTTCGGCAAAAGCTTATTATATTGCTTGTCAATCCTCTTTGCAGTTGATATCTGTACAACTTTTTCAACACTTGCTTCACTATTTGCAGCATTATGCAAAAAAAACTCATTGCCAAAACCACGACTAACTTGCCTGTAACTCTCTCTTGGAACTTTAGTCATATCAAGCAGAGCAGCATATCCACGCTCTTTGCCATAATGACCAGACCAACGTTCTAAATCACTAGTGAACATCAAGCCACCCGTCATAATTTGACCAAACCCACCAGCACTCTTGTCTTGTGGACCTTTGTTTGGATTAATCTTAAAATCTGGATCCATCGTTACATGCCAGTATAAACCACGTTTGTATTGACGCATATAATCCTGCTCAAACTCTCCATATGAACCAGCTTTGCGGGCTTCCGCAGCTAAAGAAGATAACCCCTTCCAACGTTTGCGCTTCTCGGTATGTGCCAGACCGTCACTCAGCGCATTGGGGCCGATGACGGCTCCAAGATTACCATAAGGCTTTTTAGCATCGCCCTGCCAACGTTCCGCACCATGAGCTACGGCATACTCCCTAGAACCTTCACCACCAATAACAACAAGAAGACGCTCCGCTCCATCTAATAAATGCTCTATCAAACGATGATAACCATCTATTAACTGATACTTGCCATTCTCCACAGGTACCACTACTATAGGTCCAGAACTCCTGGAACATCTATCCCTATAGACACAGTTATCATATGCATCAATTAGACTGTGTCGGTGAGCTACTAAATCATCCACGGATATCTCAAATGGATGCCGCTCTTCCGGTTCCTCTTTCATTAATAAATATTCTAATAATGTTTTTAGATTGTTCTTCATACCCACTTAAATATATCTAAAGAACACGGTATATCTAATTTTCCCATAAACTTGAACCTAAATCTATGCAAACAACTCTGCCATCCTTGGCAATCCCCCAGTGTTCCCATCTATCAACATCCTGTACCCCGTTCAAATATAAATCTTTCATTTTTTTAATAATTTCATTGCCTATTGTAGTTATATTCTCAACATCTACATCCGAATCAATCATATTCTTCAATAATTCATCATCTAAGCCAGTTGCATTTTTAAATGCCTTTTCCGTTTTCCAGGTTTTAACTCGTTCCGAGATAATCCAACTAAAATCATGAGAATGTTTATATGTTTCTGGAGCATAAGCTTTGCCTAAAGCTTTAGAAAAATTATATTCAATTTTATTTTGATTCTGCTCTGAATCTATGTCTGTTTGTAATTTAATTACTGCATCATCAGAAAGTGCATATGTATCTCGACCAAGACCAGAGCCTATTTGTTCAAAACCATGTTCTTCGATATATGCTTTTATTTCTTTATAAGTTTTTAATTTTTTTAAATCAGATAAAATAAATTTATTTTCCGATTCAAAAAGATAATTCATAACTTCCTTTAAAGTGCTAGGTTGACAAATATCAAAATATCTCATCAACTCATCTTCATCCATTTCTAATAACTCTGCTTCATAAGCAGCATCAGCATTCCATTGGGGATATTCATTGTAATCAGGATCGTTTTCATCAACCATTCCCCATGATTCTAATTTTTCTTCTGTAGTTAATCCCTCTGCATCCCACAATTTTTCATTATATCTTACTGCAACATGTCCAACAATTCGATCTTCTTTTTCAAATAAAAATTTATTAACAGCTACAATATATTCTCCTTCGCCATTGAAAATTTTATGATTAATTTGTATTGCAGCATCTGCACAAAAACCACCAAAACCATACAATTTTAAATCTTTTATTTTCTGAACTATCTCTTCTGTAGAGAATACTTTACTCTTATTTAGAACGTTCAATATTTCATCACACAAAGAATTATATTCTTTATTTTTTTCTCTCAAAAATAATTCTTTTACAGATCCCCCGCCGCTAAAATAAAATTTGTTAATAAAGTCTTCTAATGTAATTGTCTCTATAATACTAACTGTCCCAGGTTCTAATAACGGTTCTCCATCGCTCCCGGTATCATAAGTTAAAAATTCTTTATATTCTGAATATATCTCAGGATCCATCTCTATATTCGGAATCTCAATAAGCTTTCCTTTGACAATGTATATCTGCCCTTCACAGATAGGTTGCTGGAGAACATTTAGAAACATATTACTGAAGTAATTCTCTAGTCTATATGATGCTCTTCTCTTATCTGGATACGATATCTCATAACCTTTTCCAGTCTCTCTTAAGAAATAAGCAGAAACACCACCCTCATACCGTTTTCCAGTTTCTTGCTGCCATTCTGAATCTAAACCAAATCTGGAAGCACTATTAATGTTTTGACCTATTCTAAGATAAAGCCGTTCTTTATTCTTTAATACTGGATCATACCAAATATCTTTTTCATCAGTCCCTTCAATCACCTCTTTAATAAGAATTCTTAAATTATCTCCTATAAATCCGCCATCTCCTACTGGAAGAGAATAATTTAGTTTCTTAGCGGCAAAGCCGCGCCCCGACCGATTTTTTTTATCTAAATTATTATTTTTTTGATCCCGCAACATTTTTCTATATCCCTAAATAGAAAAGAAGTTTCCCAATTCTTGGTCAACTTCTTCATTAAATCCTCATTCTTTATTCTTCTTCCCCCATATACCTAACACACATTATATCTTCATACATTCATTATTCACCAATTGCAAAAAAATATATTCCTGCCTCTCTAATCCGTAACGTTTCCTAAAAATATCTAACAATTATGAATCATATCCATATCTAACTATTTTTTCTCATGACCACGTAAAACTTTTATAAGTTCCTCTAACTCTATCTCTATGTCAATTAATAACTGATCCGAATTGTTTAAACGACGATTGCTTCTTATGTATTTTAATATGTTCTCTACTCGAATTATAACCAATCGTATAATCCATCTCTCAAAATTATCAATCACAGAAGCACGCCAACCAATCGGACCAATGTGACGACCAGTCTCACGACGACTCGCAATCTCATCATCCACTATCTCAGATAAACGTTTCTTGTCTATTGGCAATTACTTCCCTCTCGCTATCTGCTCATATCTATAAATAGAAAATCCTTTGTCTTAACCCCCTATTATCTCTCTTGTTAAAATAATAACAATATATAAGGTTTCTATAATTTCTATAACCTTTATACGTTTTATTATCTAAATATTCCATATAAATGTAGAAAATACCACCCATGACAAATACACATCCACATATGTATCTTCTGTGCCAGCGGTAGGCGCTAGAATCGATTATAACAATTGTTTAACTAATAGAACATGATAAGCCAGGTTCAAAAGGAGAAACGTTTCTATAGCCTTTTAAATTATTCTAACCTATCTAAGCAGATCCTAGCTCGGCTCCATAGTCATATAATTTTAATTCATTATCATCATTCAGAGATTTTCCCCAATGCTCTATACGAGCAACATCGCCTATCAATAAATTATGTTGCCTTATCAATTTTATAACGTTAGTTAAAAAAGCTACAACCTTCTGATATACTTCACTATTCAAATCAATACTTTCATATTGCTCTAATATGTCTTCTCTCGTGCTACGTGCCTGGGCTAACATGTTAGCATCTAATCCAGAACTAGGATTAGAACGAATTTCATGTTCACGTTTTATAAAAGAATCTATCTCAGTGCGTAATGATTTCATATAAGCATCAATTAATTTCTCCCCAGTGTTAATCTGAGAGTCTTTCTCTACCTCTTTTAATCCTTCAACAAATAAATCTTCGGGTATACCAGTAGCTTCACTAAATGCATCACTATTTGGGTTTATCGGAGTCACACGCTCAGAGATAATCCATTTATATCCATCCCTGTCCCAATCTAATACTTTCGCTAATAAAGGATTGTTAGATTCTTTTTCCGATATCTCTACTTCTTTCTTATTTTGTGCAATACCTGTGTTCGTATAAGCTATTTTTAATACTTCTTTCTCTGATAAAATATATACTTTGCGTCCAGAGCCTTCACTTGCATAATTTAATTCCTCATTAGCATAACTCAATATATTATTGAATTCATCACTAACCTCTGGTGATGTTTGACTGGAGGTAGGTGATTGAACCTCTTCCCCCGCCTCAATTTTCTCTTTTTCTTGTTCTTCTAAAATTGTTTTTATTTGCAATTTTATGAATTCTTTTAGTATTCTCATAAGCTTTATCACTTGTAATGTTTTTTGTCAACATCTATCGAATATCCATAATCATATAATTTTATTTTACCATCAACATTTGATTTACCAAAATGTTTATAAACAAAATCTTTTTCTATCAATCCTCTTTGCATTAGATTTATAAGTCTTGTAACAAAATTATATGCTTTTTCATTCTTACTGATTTTATCAATGCCTTCTATCTTATTCTTAATTTCTTCTTCATCGTATTTTGAAGGTTGAGTTTTTGATAGTTCTAGCATTTCATATAAATCTCGTAGATCTTGCAAATCTCTAGCAAGCCATTTTCTTATATCTGATAATAAAACTTCAAAAAAACTATATCTGATTCCTATTTCATTTTGAAAATCATCTCTAGAATTAAATGGTTGTACATACTCTGTAATTAACCAATTTTTTCCCTTATCCCATTCATATATGTCTGTATAAATTTTAGCTATGGATGGATTTAAAAATATTTCTAATTCTTGTTTATTTTGAGCAATTCCTGCTTCGTTTTTTGCAATTTTTAATACTTGTTTGCCGTCTGGCATTAGGAATGCAATTCTGCTAGAACCTTGTCCAAGTTCTGTTAAAGTCTCTCTTGCATAGTTAATTGCTTCCCATAGTATGGTTTCAATCAATTCATCATTTTTTTCTCTAGAATCTATAAAAATTTTCTTAAAAAATTCTAAATTAAATTTACTGGAATATGATTTTGGATCCAATTGTTTACGTACCAGAGATATTTCTTCTTTTAAAATTCTTCTTGCTATCTCTTTTATTAGTTCTTTGTGTTCCGCGCGAATTGTTCCACCTGTTCCTGTTGTTGAGGCCGCCGCAGTCACTCCTGTAGAGTCTCTTGCTGGCGTTGTTGGCGCAGATGGTGTGGATGGAACACTTATGCCAGCAGCTCTTGCTGCCATTAAACCAGGTAATATTTTATTTACATTGAATGCTGGTAATTTTTTACCTGTTAATCTTTCATATTCTGCATTTAATAAATTTATTATTGCAAACATTCCACTGTCACGATTTGCTAAGTTCTTATATTGATTTACTTTATTTTGTGTTAAAGTCGTTACTAATTTATTTGCTATGCTTGCTATATTATTTCCTACTATTTTAGGATCTTCTAATCCATCAGATGCTTTCGCTCTATTTAAAGCATTATTTGCCGCATTTACAAAGTCGTTTTGTGATTTTTTCAAATTTGCATCAGCGGTTTTTATTTTTGAAACTAAATCATTAATTTGCGGTGCAATTTCTTGTGGCTCTACGGCTGTTTCCCCGGCTTTTTTTACATCTTCTGGCTTTGTACCCGTTGCCGGATCTGCTTCTAATAATAGATCTATTTTACCTGAGATAATTTCTTCTAGTAAAAGTTTTTGTAATTCTAATTTTTTATCTATAACTTTCATGTTCTTTACTAAATATCCATTTTAAAACATAAAAATTTCCAAAAAAAATTATTTTACTGAGAGGGGGATGTTTTTTAATTTCTTAAATTCCCGGAAAAAATTTTTGGAGCTTGTTTTATCCCGCCCTAAATTCCCAAAAAATTCGGAAAAAATTTTCTAATAGTTCTTTAAAAATACAAAAAATTCCAAAAAAATGCAAAAAGGTGGCAAAAAGAGAACCTTTTTCAAAAAATTCCAAAAAAAAATTTTAGTGCGTGGATCAAGCCCCGCATCGTGCTTGATACCCCCGATCATCTTGTCCGGTAGCTGCCCCTCCCCCTCCCCCCGGTCAAAGAGGGGGGGCTTGTGAGTTTTTTCACACCCTCCCCCCTGTGAGCCCCCTCACACCCCCTGTTGACGGGGGCTTTTGCGAAAAGTAACCCCCTTTCGGGGGTTTCCCTCACGGGCGGGGGTCCAGATCCATCGCCCTTTCGGAGTAGTACCCGGAAAGCTCCGTAGGGATGCCACGCCAGAGGGTATCAGGGGTGCTCGACACCGGGGCGGCGGCAACCGTCGCAACCGGGGCAGCCGCGTTGCCAAGCCAAGCGGCGAGGGCGGCAGGGTTAGTCACGGTGAAGTGATACAGCCCTCCGCGAGTGGTAAGCCGCCCCATGCCACGAAGCGCCCCAAGGATGGAAACCTGCAACGTGCCGGGAGTGTAGCCGGAACGGGCGGCAACCCCGGCAAGGGTGGCACCCTGCGAAAGCTGGTCAACGACGGCACGACGGGCGGCGAAGTTGGGGCGACGACCGCGACCCGCAACCGTGGGAACCGGGGCAACCGTGGCAACCGTAGGGGCGGCAACGGTCCCGGCGATGGAGGCGGCAACGAAGAAGAGGGCGAAGGCAACCCACCGAGCGACCTTCCCGCCGTTCACGGAACCGGAGTGCTGCCGGAATTCAATCGTCCCATGGCGGGCGAAGGCGGCAACGTTGATCGCCCGGTAGCGGTCAAAGCGTCCCGCGACGTTGCGAAGGGCGGCACGATCCGCGCACCGCTCGACTCCGGCGATAAGATCCGGGGTGATACGATCCGCCCACCGCGACCCGCGACGGCTAGCAGGCATGAAGGCGTCGATCCCCGCCTGGAAAGTAGCGTAGCGGCGGAGGACCGTGGCGATCATGGCGGGGGAAAGGTCCGCACCGTCGAGGTGAACGTGAAGCCCGCAAGTACGGTTCACGGTGCCGCCAACCGAGACAAGGGCAGCGAGAACGCGGCGAACCTCTTCGAGCCCTTCGACGCCGGAAAGCGGGGGGGAAACGAGCTCGCCGCACGCATCGTAAGCCATGCCGGGGGAAACCGAAACGGACCCGTCCGGAACGATCTTCCACGATGCACGAACATCGTGATTGTAGCTCTCAGCGTTGCAGGCAACGCCCGCCGCGATGATTGCACGGCACGCCTGAACCGGGTCGCAACCGACGAATTCGATCTCGACTCCGAAACGGCGGGTGGGAAGGTTGGCAAACACGCGATCCTCGTTTCTCGTTAGCGCCTTGGAACAATCTAAGAATAGCACAAGGGGAAGGGGTGTCAACTTTTTTTTTAGTCGTTTCTCTTTTTTTTTAGAAAAAGGTGCGAATGGTACAGGAACGGGGAGGGAATGTCAACCTTATTCCTGGCGTGTTCTTCCCTATCTTCGTCCCGAGCCCTTCGGTCCCTGTTAGTATAGCAGAAGGGGAAGGGGAGTCAACCTTTTTTTCTTCTTTTTTTTCCTGGCGGGTGTCAAGTTAATTCTAGTTGAGTCAAGTCTTTTTAATAAGTCAACCTTTTTTGCCGCCTATTTTTTTTGCGGGTGAGTCAACTATGATTAAAAAAACGCTTGACAATAGGAAAACCCCGGCACCTTTCGGCACCGGGGTTCCGTTGTGCGGGGGTTTCCCCCTGGTATCACTCGCCGGGGTTTTCCAGCCATTCCGCCGCAAGGTCGAAAAGCTGCGTCCCGGTGTAGCGGTGCAGGATCTGGCGTGCGATCTCGTTCTCCTCACGGGTCCAGGCATCGGGAGCGAGCGCAGCGAGAAGCGTACCCTTGCGAGCGTGATCGGCACGGAAGCCGAGGTCATTGTCATGGCGGGTGCAGGCGGAACCCTGTTCATCGTCGGTCTGCCGCCCGAAGAGGAAGCGGATCGCTTCCTGGCAGAACGCCGGATCGGTGTTGACAAGCCACGTCAAATCGTAGCGGCAAAGCCCCGAGGTGTGGACGATTGCGGGGCGACCCCGGCGACCCTGAAGGTCCGCGCACGGGAACCACGACGGGATCTCCGAGGTAGCGTCCATGACACGGGCACGCTCACCGTCCACACGGAGAACGATACCACGGGCGTCCGTGGCGGTGAGGATGGTAACGTGGCGACCGGGAGTGAGCGAAGCAGTCATCGTGAACCTCTTTCGTTTGGAGTGCCTTGGAACAATCTAAGAATAGCAAACGGTGCGGCAGAGTCAACTTTTTTTTGTTCTTTTTTCTTTTTCTTTTTTCCTAGTTAATTCAAGGGGTTGCAGGCATGGGGTTTCCTGCTAGGGTTTCGGCTTGCCGGTGTAGTCGTGCGTCGGGGCTCGGTCGTTTCCCGGTGTCACCATAAAGGGGGCGGGATTATAGGGTGCAGAAGGGAAAAGTCAACCTTATTCCCGTTGTGCTTTCCCTCTCGTCCCGGTTTCTCCGGTCCTAGGGTTAGAATAAGGGATGGTGAGGGAAGAGTCAAGTCTTTTTTTGGATTCTTTTTTCTTAAGAATCTCTATTGACTTAGTGTTGATTAATCTTTCTGCAAAGAAAAAACCCGTGAGGTTATCACGGGTTCCTTTCCGTTTCTTTCCGTTGTGCTTTTCAGCCGTTGACGATCCCGTAGATTACGGTTCCGAGAACGAAACCAAAAGCAAGAAGGGGTGCCAGAGCGGGAACGAGCGTGGGGAGAAGGAATCCCCAGAACCCGGCAGCCAGGATCATGAGGGTTCCGAGAACGGTGGAGAAGAGGACGATTTCGCGAACGCTTTGCATATTCCTGTTATATCCCTTTTCTCTCCCCGTGTCAATCTTTTTTTATGGGGAGGTGATATTTTTTTCTAAGTAGCTGGAATCGTTGCTCTTTTTGTTTCTCTCCTGCTACCCTGGTAGTGAGGGGGGATAGTGGTGGGATAGGTTAGGAGGTATGCTTTTCAGGCTTATTTTTAGCGGGATTCAAGCATTCTATGCTTTTTATAAGCATAAAATCTGTCCTATTATTGTGGCTTCTGGTAGAGTTAGTGTTTACGGGACTAATTGAGTCTCCTTCAAGGGAAAATAATTGGTTGTGTTTTGTAAGTTACTTGGGATTAAGTTAAGGGAGATTATTGGAGAGATATGTATTCAGAGAATGTGAGGGTATTTTTTTCTGGTATTCCGGTATTATGTATTATGTGTTCTTGGGTGGTGGGTCAAGCTCTTTTTTCCCGCCGATTTTTCCCTCATGTGTGCGTATGTATGTGTGTACGCACAGGGGGGTGGGGGTGGTAGCTCCTCCGAGCACCTAATGTGCTGATTTCCTTGTCCTTTCCTTCTCCGTCAACGCATAGGGATTCCCAACGAAAAAAGCCTTCCCCTTTTGAGGGAAGGCTTTTGGCAGAGTCAACCGATTTTCAGGGCTTCATCCGAGGGGTGGGGCGCAGAAGCGCATAGCAGCTAAGGGTGAAAATGGGGAAGATGATCGGGTATGAGTAGGAGACTGCGAGAAGGCAGCCGATCACGAGGAAAAGCCATCCCACAATCACGAAGTTGACAGCGAAGCGGAGTGATGCATCGTCCTTGTTCATGTCCCTATCCTAGCTCCCTTGTTGGAGAGAGTCAAGCTTTTTGTTTGTTCCCGGCGGTTAATTAATTCGTCTCCGCCGGGGAGAGTCATCTGGGGTCGCTCGAGGAGAAAACGAAGGGAAAACTTAATGCTATTTAATTAATAGGTTCAAGACCTGAACCTGGCGGACATGAATATTAAGGATGGTTGAGTCAAGGGATAATAATTGAAGAGAACGAAAAAAAAGAGCCCCTGCCAGGGGCTCTTTCATTATGGTAGTGTGCTTGTGGGTTTGGATGCTTACCAGCTATCCTTTCGCCAGTCATTCTTTCGCTCGGGAGCACGTCGCTTGTCCTGATGCTTACCTGCACCGGAGCGGAGGATAGCGTTGAGAGCGATGGTGCTACGGGTGGACTGAAAGATTTCCACCTGAGAGGGAAGCCGCTTGCTGTTGTTTCGCTTGTTGCTCATGGGTTTATTATAAGGGAAGCTAAGGGATTGTCAACCCGATTATCGGGCGAGGACAACGATTCGGTTGAGTGCTGGGAAGTAATCGATCCGGAGCATACCCCAGATTGAGGTAGCATAGGACTCTGCTTCTGCGAAGCTATCGAAGTTGAAGGTGAAGGTCCGCTTGCGCCGCTTGATCTTTACCGTGGTCTTCATGCCCTTATTATAGCGGAGAAAAAGGAGGTGTCAAGTTTCTTCTGCCAAATCTTTTAGTATTTTTTTAAGATCCTTGAAATCGTCAACACTTAAACCAAAACTATTTTTTACCGTGAGTTCAACTTTTTTACCTCGAACCCAGTCTTTTGGTTTTAGTTTATCAAGAGTCCAACGAAGTTTCGTTGCTGTTTTCGTTTTTCTAGCTTCTTTATTTTCGAAGTGAAACAACAGGTTTTCTGTACCGGTAGCGTATACCTGGTAATTCTTATTATTATAATTTAAATATATTAGACTTGGTTTAAATGGATCACGGGGACTACGCTGACTAAACTTTACATCAGTAACAAAAATTTTATGTTCCCCGCCTTCAGACTCCCCTTCAGATTCCAAAAGTTTATTTACCTCTTCTGCAATAATCTGTCTTAACTCTGTTAGCTTTATTTTCATGAAAATAAATAGTCAAATGCATTTAAGTTTTCTGGCAAAAGAAAAGCCCCCTTTCGGGGGCTGCTGTTGGCATTCTTTTTGCCGCCGTCACTCTCCGTCGTCTTCGATGGATCGCCGCCACGACTCCATGAAGGAACGGATATTCTGTGCTCCAACCGGGTTAGCGGAGTGGATCTGATAGTCGGGGATCATCACCTTGCCGAAGGAATGCCAGCCGGGGCGGGTAGGATCGGCATGGGTGGGAATACTGACCCAATGCTTGAGGAAAACCATTGCGCTATCCTCCCCTCCGAGATCATGGTCGAAGGATATAAACTGAGGGGTTCCAAGCTCCCGAATGCGGTTGATAGCCTCCTTGGAGGAACGGCAGACGAGCCAATCCCGATCAGCGGGGGGAGTACGGAGATCGTCGAGGTAGAGGTTCCAGGTCATAGATTTACTATAGCATTCGTGTGATGGTTGTCAACTGCTTTCGGAAAGATCTCCGATGCTATCCACTTCCCAACCGTTTGAATATTCTTCAATGGTTGTCATGGTATCTGTGTTGCCACTCAAAAGAAGGCGATTAGCAATCTCCTTTGCCTTCTCCCTGTTTTCGGCATTCACATCGAAACTCGAAATATTGTAAACAGCGATACGAAAAGTTTTCATATGTCTGTCTAATGTAGCAGACGGCTACCGATTGTCAATCTTTTATTTTTGTTTCCCGCCGATTGTTTAATGACAATTGACTCAGTAACTATTAATCGTGGGAATAAATTAAAAGCCCCTTGCGGGGCTTTGTTCGGGGTCAAGGGGGTGCGGAGGGGATCAGGTGGAAACCTCCTTATAGCCCTTGGCAAAGAGGTCTGCAAGGGCAGCGGTCATGATCTCGCGGGTGATGTAGTTTTCCATGATGGAGCCGCAGCTACCCTTGAACTGAATGAACACCGTATCGGGATCATTCGTCGGGGAGAACTTAGCAAACTGACCCTTGCCCTCGTGAACCATGCTGAACGGCTTGAACATTGTTTCTTTCTCCTTAGAGCTAGAGATTACCAGATTGCTTGGAAGAGTCAAGAAAAAAAGGGAAAAACTCTCTCCCTCTTCCGTTCAGACCCGGATATAACGATACTTGTCAAAATAATCCTTGACAATATCTGAAATATGGGATTCGGTCGGGGATTCAATTTCGTCAAAGAGCCCGTAGCACTTCATGCTGTAGAGGCGACTGTCGATGTACTTCCCGATGGTGGGGATCTCGGTCTGCGCGATCTTCCTCTTCTTTTTAGCCGCCACCTTCGTTGCGGGGTACAGCTTCTTAATAGCCATTTTTCTCTTTCCTTCCCTTGTTTTCTTAGTATACCAGCGGGTTTAGGGAAGTCAATCCTTTTTCGGATTATTCTTCTTGGTACGGGGCTTGCTTCGCTTCTTGTCGAAGTATTCGTCCCGCAGCCGCTGATGGATCTGACGATCCTCAATGTCGCCAAAGTCCATGTTGAAACGGGGGGCGTAGAAGTCAGCGTTCGTCTTGGTGCGCTTCATGATTTTAATATAACCTCCCGCCTTCCTTTTGTCAACCTAATTCAGCATCAATCCAAAACTCGGGAGAAACCTCCCGGTCCCCATTTCCAGGGGGAATGCGGTGCATCGTCAGGATTCTCCCGATCATAATAGCGAATAAGAGAATAAACTTGGTCAACAGTGGAATTAGCGCCAACAGTTGTCGTAATATCACCATCGCAATCGGTGATAACGATAAAACCAGGATTTGGACCAGTAATATGCTTCATTTTATTAATTTAACACATCCAAAGCCGGATGTCAACGGGAATAATAAATATAGTTAAGTCAGGTGCATTTAAATTTTGGGGCAAAAGAAAAGCCCCCTTGCGGGGGCTCTAGAAGCCTCTAGGATTGATTCTCTCACCAGTCCAGGCGCAGTGTCATCTTTGCCAGACGGCGCTTTCCTCGTGCGTTCAGGCGCTTTGCGTAGCCCTTGGTGCCGCACCGGCAGCAGGAGCAGTTGATTCCACCGGGACCGGCGATTGCCTTCTTGTAGCTGTCTCGCTTTTCCATTTTCTTATCCTAGCTTACGGTTAGAGGAATGTCAATTTTCACGAAGAGCACGAAGAACGAAGCACACGAAGAATATTGACTAGCTGTCGGCAACGGCGTTCTGCCAGGAAGCGCGCCGCTGCAAAGTCTTCAGGTGCGTATTCATCACGATCCACCGCTTGGGGACGATTGTTGAAGGCGGATCGTAGTTCCACCTCAACGGTTTCAATTGCCCGTAGACGATTTGCCTTCTTCATATTCTTACTATACCACAAGTGGAAAGGAAGTCAACCTTTTGTTTGCCGCCAGAATTTTTGGCATTGATTCAAGGATTCTTAATTAAATGGATACGCTCCTCGTTTGTCATATTCACTTCCAGCCCTCCATAACGTTGATCAGTAGATTACGATCCTCACCATTCAACCGACGAAACCAACGATCCGTGATCGTGTGCCCCGCAAGCCGATTACGCATGGCATAGTCTACCTCGCTGGCAGTCCAGCTTGCCGGAGTAGTGATAGCCTCACAAGCAGCCTTAGCCTTACGATTAGCCCATGCACGGCTCGTCGGTCCAATGAAACGAACCATATAACCCTGATTGTCCTCAACCCAACCAATCCACTTATTCATCGTTGCCTCCTGATCTTAAGATAGCAAAGAAAGTAAGCTAAGTCAACACTTTTCAGTAGCTATTGCAGAAAGCAAAGGGGGGAAGCTCCCCAACCCCGAACGGAGGAGCATCACCCCAACCATCGAAGCAGCCGCCCTCTGCAAGCACCGCATCCTCGAAACCGTTGCAAGCAGGGCACTCTTCCCAATGCCAATGACCGTTATCGTCCGGCACGATCACCCGATTCTCACCCGAACACTTGTTGCACTCGGCGTCCGTCATTGTTGTTTCCCTTTCTTCAGTTAGAATAGCAGAGGAGGGGGGAAAGTCAATCTTTTTATTTAGCCGCCGAGAAGAACCCTCACGGCTAGTTCAACAAGACCAAAACCTCCAAAAGTAAGAAAGCAACCAACCACCACGCCACGCTCAAAAGCATCGTCGTTGTTCATACACCTATGATAGCATCAATGGAGAGGTTGTCAACCGGTTTCTCAATAGGGATTAACCTACCCAAGCTTCGGTGACATTGCCATCAACACAAACCAAATTAATTCGTTCCTCCGAATATTCCTGAGTGAAGGCAGCACGTTCAACCCCATCACGGGAAATAACACGAGCAATATGATGGGAATTTTCGATCTTGCGAACAGCAAGACGCTCGCTCATACCAACCAGATCATCTACGTTAATTGTAGCCATGATTAATCCTTTTTATTTTAAATATGAATCAACCGGTCACAAACTCTCCAAGAGCCCGTGTGACATAATCCATATTGATAACACGCTGCTGATCAAGCACAAGAAACTTGGTTTCCTTAATCTGGACCTTTTCCAGAACCCAGCCAGAAACAAGCTCCCTGTATTCCTGACCCTTAGCACCAGGAACAGTAAGATCAAAGGTGTAGCGGCTTCCAACTCGAATGTCGTTGTACATATGGTTATCTTAGCTCTTCCAGAAGAGAAGTCAAGTGGTTTCTGCTGTATCCGGTCAATAGGATTTATTTGTAGTACAAAAGAAAAACCCCAGCCGACTTACATTTGTGGACTGGGGTTTATTATTTAATTGTGGTGAATGCTCGGCGGACCCCGATAGGGGTTAGAGTGAAGCTCTAGAATCTTCTTAGAAGAAAGGGACATTTTAGTTTAGCTTTCAGCTAAGGGGGAGGAAGTTGAGAACGAGGGTAAACAGACCAGCGGAGAGGAAGGAAATATTGATCACGTTCATATGTTTACTTTAGCACCTCCAGTTAGATTGTCAACCAGTTTCACGAAGCAGCGTTAGGAGAAAGAACCGCTCCGGTGACAAAAGCGCCACCATCATTAGAAAACGGCACATATGCACCGGACTGAAGCCTCCAGTCGGTCACGATCTGTCGGCGGGTGGCGGCAGGGATCTTCTCAGCCGCAATGACCCACGGCACCCCACGATCATCATAGATTGCCAGAACACCGTTATTTTCGTCCCAGCGGTGGGGAGCGCCATGCGGAATCATGGCAGGATTTCCAGAACCATCGGTTTCCTGCACGCCAGCAACGGGGAGAAAGTTAAGGTCAAGAAGCTTCTGCATCAGGCTCGTCATGATTTCCTCTTTTGTTGTGCTTATAGTATAGCGGATCAGAATCACTTGTCAAGCTTATTTGGAGACTCGCCATCGATTATTTGCTGAAGTTCACGGCGAGCCTTTTCCTTTGCCTCTAGCACAAGACGCTGAAAACTATTCTGCCAAGGAGAAGTCTTTTTCATGGAGCAATGATATTACGAGAAAGGAAATTGTCAAGTTCTTTTCAGATTTTGCTCAGATATAGAGCTGGTGCGATAATTTTTTCTACTATTTTCTGTGCAGTTAAGTTAACTTTTGTTGCAAACGGGGAGCTTGGTATCTTTGCGTAAAAGTCAAGTACCAATTTAAAGTCATCTTTATTTTCTTGTTTGTCAAGCCAACTTTTATATAAAAGCCAAGGATGTTTAATTAATTTGTTTGCAAAAGCTTCATCAGATTTCTTTACGTCCATAACGCCAGTTTTGATTTCGTTAGCGATTTCTTTGGCTATTTTCTTCATTCCTGAAGTAATAATTGGTAGATGTAAGTCCTGAAGAGCTGGTACAATAATTTCCTGTGTAATATCATAAGCAGCTTTGTTTAAACTTCTTAACAATTTGGGATCTTCCCTGTAGAGATTAATAAGCCTAGAGAAAACCTTTTCATTTCGCAATCTTTCATAGAGGCGATATGGTCTAGCAACCAGATTTTCGCCTAATTTTTGGTCAACTAAGGATCCAGATTTGATTGATTTTGCAACTTTTTTTGCTTCCATTTCCATTGCTGGAACAAGTGTTCCGCCGAGGAAGGCTGATATTTCATGTGGTTGACTTGCATATTTTTCAAAGTCTTTTTCATCTACAGTAGGATCTACACGGAAATATTTTAAGTTAAAAAAATGAGTAAGCTCATGAGGAATTATTGACTTAAACCATATGTCGTAAGCCAAGTAATCTACATTTAATCCTATTATATTTGTATTTGGATCGTACCAGCCTGTTGGTGCTTTTTCATTTGTATCTAGGAAAAATTGAAAGAATATGTAGATATCCATTCCTGTAATGGGATCTTTAACTTTAAACCTTGACATCTGGTCATGAGTTATTTTAACTACTTTCTTTTTTCGCGCTTTTTTTTTCAATTGCAGATGCTTGTTTGCTTCAACAGCTTTTAAATAAATTCTGTTCTTTAACGCCGGATCAAACTCAAACCCACCTGTTCTTGGACCAGTACGAGCAGTAACTTCCTGTATTATTTCTTTAACAGTTTCTTTTATAAAGGTTTTTAATAGTTGACTCATACAGGATTAAATATGGAACAAAAGAAAAAAGGGAAGGCGATTAAACCTTCCCTCTCTCCCTATGCTATCTTACTTGCCGGTTCAGACGATGCGCTTGGCACGGTGACGCGGAACGATCTTTGACGCAAAGTAGCTTGCAGGCGACTCGGCGGCATTGAAAGCCGTAAAGGTGTGCTTGCTCACACCCGTATAGCGATAGACTCGGAGATCGGTGCCACCGCTCTTGAGGGCAACGGTGAGAGTCTTGGTTCCACGATCATACTGAACACCAGCGAGAAGATTACTGTCAACAATACGCATATTTGTACCTTTTTCCTTTTCTGTATCCGTTTCGGATTCCTTATGCTCTTACAATAGCACCGCTCCCCCCAGAAGTAAACCTATTTCAAACTTTCTTTCAGATTTTCTATCTCCTCAATCCCTTCGTTAATTTTCTTTATTAACCGGTTCCAGATTCTTCGATCCATGCGCTCTTCTAAATTAACTAAGATGACATGAGCTTCAATCCTGTTTATTAGCCTCTCTAAGTCAATATAACATATTTCTAGTTCTGCCTGATGAATCTGATTCAGGAGTTCCTGTTTTAATTTAACTAATTCCCTAGAGTCATCCATAACCCTATTATAAGAGATTGACTCACATATGATTAATAATAGGATAAAAAAGAGGGGGAGGAAGCACCTCCCCCTCTCATATCTTACTAGGGTAGGGTTCCACTCACTCGCTAACCTTACGGGCATGATAAGGGAAAGCAGTACGGATATTGCGATGGAAGAACGATCCAAGACTCTCAGCCTGGAGAAACTCGGTTGCGAGCTTCTCAGGAACCCCATGATAGACATAGGTGGAGCCGGTCTGAAAAGTGACCGAGAGCTTGTTGTTGAAATAATCTGCCGAACGGATTGCGCTGCTGTTCTTCATCGTTATCTCCTCTTGTGTGTGATTAGAATAGCACAGGAAAGATCAGAGTCAATCGCTTTCGAGATCGAGATCGACTTCAATATTCAAAGAAACAGAAACAACACGATAAAGATTCCAGGGATTTTCATTCCAACCACCGATATTATTATCGTCGGCTTCTGGATAATCGTGGCAGACTGCCACGACCAAGTAATCTTCGCGGGGCTGCGAACGCAGCCAGGTATACAGATCCTTGATCTCGTCATAGTGTTCAACGTACCACTTGACATGCTCCCAGTTATACAAAGTACCCTCTGCGTGGGTATACTTCCTCTTGCAATCACCAAACCAAGCAGTCTTTTGTTCCTCGGTCAATGCGTCAACAAGGTGCTTCTTGAGAGCAACCCCAACATCGCTACGAATACCCATGATTACCTCCGTTGTTAGATACTAACATTAGCAGAAGGGAAAGAGAAGTCAACCGAAATCTTCTTCGGTCATGTGTTTATCATAGCATGGAGGGAGGAAGAGTCAACCCTTTTGTTCCCAGCCCATCTTTTTCATCATTGACTCAGCCCATTCCCGATCCATCGCAGACTGACAAGAAATATTATCCTGCCAGTTAGAATCAGGTTCCTGGCTACATTTTCCCCATTGAGCACGTTCCTGTTCACGGAATTGACGGGGAAGGTCCGCCAAGACATTAAATACCTGTTCCCAAGTAGGATTATTCATTGAACGAACCCCAAAAGGGAGCCAGTATCCAGATCAAAATCATATTTGCGATTGAGATGAATCACACGCAAAATCCCATTTGCATCGGTGCTGATAATATCATAGGTTAACCCGCTATCCAGCAAAGAAGCAAGCGGAGCATCCTCGGTATAAACCGCTGCTACCGGCGAAGCAATATGCAGCGGGACACCATCATCCTCATAAGAGGAAATAACTTCGGAAATCTGACTCATCATAGGAAACCTCCGTTGCTAGAACCTTATCACTCTTCGGTGTAGCCGTCAAACCACGGACCCTTGAGGCGGGTACGCCGACGAGCCGTGGCGAGGGTAGCAGTACGAGAAGAAGTCTCAGGATCCTTGCAATGTGCCTGAGCCTCTTCCAGAGTAAGACCCCGGCGAACAACACGGGACTTGAAGCCAGGATCACGATAAATACGAACGATCTTGTAGGTCATTGCCTTGCCTCTCTTTGTGTTTTTATAGTAGCATCCCGGTTAAAAGAGTCAACCGTTTTGTGCTGCTAGTGTGCGAAGGTCAACCGGCGCCGACCTATTGTGAAAGTCAACAAGATAAACCCGGCACTTGCGGCAAATGCAAGCATTTTCACGGGTCTGGTAAATTTCTCCACACGCACACTCCCAGAAGAAACCACGAGAGATTGCATTGAGGTGGTGAGGGCGGAGAGCGTTTCCGTTTTCCATGTCTAGATAATAGCAGACGGCTAGCTCTTGTCAACTTATTTTTTCAAATATATTTCATTATTATTTCAGCAGCTCTTCTTGGATCTTTTTCACCATGAGCACCTTGATATGGATATATTGAGACACGAGAAAATGGGAATCCTTGATCATTGCGATCTGTTGCATATCTAACAGTAAAAACTGGGACATAAGGCATTGGCATTTTTTCTACATTTGCACTAGCCGAAACAACTTTTTCTGCTTTTAATTCCCATATATTGGTCTCATTATTTATAAAATATGGTTTGCCTTGGATTAGGAAGTCAATTGCCTCTAATCCCTTTTGATTTCCAAGAGTATATTGACCAAACATAGCCATTTTGCGTAAGTCAATGCTATTAATAACTTTAGCAACAACAGTTTTGCGTGGCAAAACTTTAACATTACGTTTCCATACGCCGTTTTCATTCAGCCATCTTAAATAAATTCTCTTGAATGCTTGGTATTCAGGATGTGAATTTATATTTTGTCGAGAATCAACACCAACACCAGTGTATTGTCTAAAATCTTCTGGACGAGTTCCACCTTTGTGTGAAAGCCAAACTACTTTTTCCCCGTTTTTATTTTTCAATACGAAATCTGCTATTGGATGAATAATCTTATCTTTCTTGATTTTTTCAGGAACCCATACGATATCCCAGATGTCATTATATGTGATATGACCTATTTTAAGCGATACCGGATCTTCTTTAGAGAGAAGAAAATCTTTTATTGCATCAAAAGCTTCTTTTTGTTCTCGTTGCTCGTGACCTGTTTCTTTAAGCGTAGCTTCTTCAGGTGATTTATTTAATTCAAATACAAAGAAAGGACTATACCCAGGTACGGCAACAGTTTGTTTTAAAGTAGCATTCTTTAATTCTGGATAAGAATCTCTTACTGCCTTTTCTGCAATTTCGCTATCAACAAAACCGATACTTGAAAATTCAAGTAATTTATGGAGAACTTTTTCAACGATTAAATCAATATTTGCTCCAGCAAACAATATTGTATCTTTCTTCTTACGCATGTCGATAAATATTATCTGTTGAGTTAAAAGGAATTAAATAGGACAAAAGAAAAAGAGGTGGTATTTCTACCACCTCCTCATACTCACTTCTTTTTTGTTGTCTTTTTAGCTACCTTCTTTTTAGCTGGCGATTTCTTCTTACCTGGTGCCTTTTTCTTAGATGCAGTCTTCTTTGTTGCTTTCTTTGCAGTCTTTTTAGCTGGTGATGCCTTGACTGCCTTCAATTTAATTGGTTTCTCCGGCGGAGCTGAGTTATCTTCGTAGTATTGTTTAATTAATTCAAGCAGCTCCGGGTTGTCTCTATACTGGGACTCCGCCTCAATAAACTCATCAAATGATGAATGGTTTTCCAGTTCATAGAGCACATACTCAATTGGCTCATCGAATTCTTTAATTACATAGAGCGGATATTCATCATCTTCAGCATGTTCTTCACTATGTTTCCCGTCCCAATATGACTTCTTACCAGCAAAGCGGGCTCCAGATTCATGATAGCTTAATTGATATTCAAGTCCATATTGGTCAGAAAGCTCTTCAAAAAATTGTTCTGCTGGACCCCATGCCGACTCGAATGAAAAATTAATACTTTCTTCATCCTGACCCCAGATTTCTGGATTTACATCCCATTTCGTACCCCAATTAGCAAGATTCCATTGGTACCAGTTGTCTGCACTAAAAGTCTCATTAAGATAATCCTTATATTCCTTAGTTGGAATTAATTCACGACGATCTGGCATTCCTTTGTATTTATGCACTTTGACTGTGCCGAAATCTCCAGTAAATTTAGAGTTTGCTCGTAGCCAATCAAGATTAATATATTCCTGATTTCCCTCCGCTGACCCCAATCCAAGATTCATTTCTGGTGGCGTTGGAAATACGCATCCAAACCAACCATTTCCATTATTTTTAGTTAACTTCTTAAACGCTTCCTTAGCATCGGGTAATGCATCTTTAGGCAAGCGAATACAACCAGAATTCCAGCACCAATTAGGCATAAAAAAATCCTCCTTGGGTTAAATTACCACAAGGAGGATCTAATTTAAACTAATTAGTTAGTCAACTGTCGAGTGAAGGAATCGGGCGAGACGCAGCCAGGTCCAGAAGCTGGGTACCGCTGTATCGGACGAGGATAGAGCGAGCGGTGGCGTATTCAGCCTCACCCCAAGCATCGGGAGCGAGTGCAGCCAGGATGCAACCACGCCGAGCATGGTCCGCACGGAAACCAACCTCGTTGCGATCAATCGTCGTGGCACGAGCCTGCTCCATCGGGTTCTGACGCCCGTAAAGCTCGCTGATTGCCGCTTGGCAAAACTCCTTGCTGTTGTTGATCAGATTGACCACATCGGCAGCACAAAGACCGCTAGGATGAACGTGTGCAGGACGACCACGGTTAGCACGAAGCTCGGAAACATCGTACCAAACGGGGCTATTGGTGCTCAATTGGAGAACACGGATTCCTTGCGGACGATCCTCCACCTTGAGAATGATCCCACGCATGGTGCGATCAAGGTTAGTAACGTGACGACCGGGAACGAAGGCGCTGTTGTTGTTCGGCATAGGTTTGTTATAGCAGACTAAAGGAAGGAGTCAACTTTTTTTAGAAAAGATTATCGAGCAAGACGATTAGGCTGGATTGCCTGATGCATCCAATGAGAATCGGTCTGAACATGGTTAGCTCGCACAAACTTTGCAACGTGGCTTTCAAACTCAACCATCGGAAATGCAGCGGCAGAACGAATAACATATCCTTCTGCAACAGAAGAAGAGAAACGGCTGGGAAACGGATAAAGATCCTTGACCGTATTCATATTCCAGATACCCTGGAACAGTACGGGTGCATAGGGCAGATTAAGCAGATTTGCCCATTCTTCTACCTCGCACCAGGGTCTAGAGATATTATTGTGGTCAGCAATCCCAAATAGAACAAAATAGCCAGGAAGCCGATCATAGCCAATGGAGTGCTTGGCATACAAATTTTCTCCCATGAGCCTCCATCCTTCCGGGATGGAGAGACTGGCGATCTCTCGTGCCTTAGAACGAACATAGTCACGGGAAGGGTGATTGCCGGAATCAAGACTACGAGCGTGACACTCACCATTCCAATAAATGGTTGTGTTCTCTCCGTCTAGCTTTTCCGTAATGACAACAGACTTCTCCGCAAACATTTCCTCAATCTGGGAGGTAGAATGCGTCTTGTCATCGCTAGATGCACCTTGGGACCAAGGCACATGAAACGTTCTGGGATATTTCTGTTTCATGCATTAGGTATAGCATAGGGGAGTAGAGAGTCAAGTTTTTATTTTGAATAAAGGATATCAAAGATATGAGGAGCTTGACGAAATAATTTTCTGACATGAACTTTAGCTTTAAACTGAAGGGCAGGGTATTGAGAACGAAACTCATGTCCTTTTTTCAATACTTCTTCACACCAGCCATCTGATCCATTATGAATGGTTAACCAATCAATAAACTCACCTACTGTAGTTGCAAGGATTTTATCTATTTTTCCCGCCCGATGAAGAATAAATAAAATTATTATCTTACGGTCTTCAGGACTCAAGTTATAAAATTTACCTGAATCAAACCATTGTAAATCATTTTGTTTCTTTGACTCAATACGGATTAATCCATCTGCGGTAGGATATTCCCAATCGTGTAAAGGTGCATTAATACGTTTCCAGCCATGAAAAAAGGCGGCAAAGGTATTTTCCTTGCCGCCTTGACCGCTTACATTTAAGGGAAGATTTGCGAAATTAAATAATATTGGATCTACTCTCATATCACACCATTGGCTTCATCGGACGACCCCGAGCGGGACGGAGAAAGCTCACATCAACCCAACCTTCGTTACCAATCTTATTCTTCACATAAGCATGGTAAGGGAGAGTGGTAGAAATGTCCAGAACAACAACACGTTCACCCTCGTTGAAGTGATCACAGTCACCATCTGTCTCGAAGATTTCACGAGTGACAATGAGGTTCTTTCCGGTACGCAGTAGCATTTCTTGTCTCCTTATATTTTTAGTATAGGATACTTTCCAGAAGAAGTCAACCAATTTTTGGTTAGTGAATATTTTTAATATATTCTAGAATAGCACCAGAAAGAAGGAAAGCATAGAGGAAAAAAAGCCAACCTAGACCCATATCAATCTCCGCTATCAATTTCGAATTTGATACCACAATCGTTGCATTGATACTGATTATAGCACCGACCAAGATTTGCAACGTGCCGATGATTATAGTGTCGGCACTTTGATAGCGCCTCTTGCCGGAAAGTTTCCAGATCATTTAGAGCGGGTGCAATCTCCCCTGGATCACTTACGGCGAAATACTTAGAATAACCACCCATAGTAGCATTATGCACATGGACTCCAAGCTGGAGTCCACTCACGGTACCATTGTTGTGGTAACTTGGATAGCAGGAAAAACGCCACTCAGGAACAACAGCACGAGGAGCAGGAGCCTCAAAAACCGGGTAAGAGTCATTGGTAACACGAGCACCGTTGCTCAGGGTATTGAGGACATTCAGAATGACGTTGGCATACTGCTCAAGGGATTCGATCTTGTTCATATATTCTTTATACCTCACGGCAAGGAAGTAGTCAAGCGATTTCAATAAAGATCATTGAAACTCGGTAACGTTTCCCTTTCGGAATAAATAATCCTCGGAGACAGACTTTAGCTGAATCCTGCCACCTAGCGGGAGATTTCCTAGAATACGATCCCCGCCCCATACACGCTCCATAACGGGTCGCACAACAACACCCTCCCTCACATGGGTAGCGTGTCCCGAAACCGTCTCCTTGCCCCTTGTATGGGCTTCTAGAGCCTCTAGGGAGAACGGTCCACGGTAGAGCACCGGCACCCTAGCAACCCCTAGCTTGGTGCAAGCATCGTCCAGTTCCGCATCATCAAGGAAACGACCCGTGCCAGGATTGCCAAGATAAATATCGAATACTCGGAATTGAACCGTCTTACCATAAGTAAGATCCTGAACCCCTGGTCCGAAAATCTCACCTAGAATAAAAACGCTACGATCAAGAGAAAAAATCTCCTTGACCTTTGGAAGTAGGTTTCCATTCTTAGCGGTACGACAGTAAACGTTCTTGTCATTCTTTTCCGAATGGACTCGGAAAGCCAAACCCTTTGCAGCTAGACCTTTACTAGAAACAATCAGGCGTGAAGCATCATCCTCTCCCGGCAAGCGTAGGTCATCGCTCAAAAAACCAAACAAGGCAAACGTACCATGACATTTCTCGGTCATAACAACGGTTTCGCCAGGAATAAAGACATTCACAAAACGCTTGAAATTCTCAATATCGTACTTGAGTGTACGCTGAGTAGAGACATTCATCATATCCCCGTAGAAAGCTGCTGGAATAACCGGCTCATACTTGGTGATTCCAAGCTCCACGGCAACGTCCTGTCCAGGGGTCCACGAGGGTTCTGCATCAATACAAATGCCTTGAGAAAGAATACCACGAAGCTTTACCGGCTTAATACGGTTTTTTGCAGCACCAGCAAGCCTTCCAGTTAGACCAAGCCGATCAATAAGAGTAGGAGGAAGGATAGCATCCTCGGGAATGTATGCAACAAGATCACCAGTAGTAAACTGTCCCTTGCGAACCACAGAATGATATGCGCCAATACGAGCAAGCTCTAGAGCATCAGCGTTAGGGTGATTCTCAATTGTGACAGGTAGTACGGTGACTTGAAAAGTAGACATTGATCCCTCTCTTGTTCTCTTAGAATAGCATGGAGAAAAAAAGTGTCAACCCTTTTCTTTCAAGAAACTAGGTTCAGAAACTGAAAGTCTCTCTTGACTATCCAGCCCCTTTTATCACCAGAAATAACTTCGATTACGCAGAAGTGTTCTTCAATTTCATAAGAGGTATCAACAACCAAAAAGAAGGTGGCTTCAGGCAAATAATATACCGGAGTTTTGTGAAAAGAAGCTAAGGTCTGACAACGCAAGGGACCATCAAAGCGGTTAATAGGATTTGACCCATAGTCCCAATACGCCACACTACGATCAGCATAAAGGGCTATGGGTTCAATACTCCAATATAATTCCCCTGCTTTCACTTGGACTTTCCAAGAATGTTGAGGGTAGGATTGAGGTTACGAATGTAGTTCATTTCCTGAGTGTGAGCCTCGGTCTTACCTCGCACCACCGCAAGAATTTCCTTGGAGAAGGAATCGGAACCATGCGTGCGGATCCGTTCGGCAAGAGTGGTAGGACGATTCTCAACCGTAGCATGGTAGCAGTGACCCGTCCAGCGGATCTCCATGCTCTTCTTGAAGGCTCGTCCACGAGCCACGGTGATACCGATATAAGTCTCCCCGGTGGGGTTGCAGGTAAGCTGGTAGATAACGTGGTTTCGATCCGAGCGGGGCTTACGCTTCGTCGTTTCCATACTCTTAGAATAGCATAGTGACAGAGGAAGTCAACCTCTTTCAGAACTTTTTAGATCGTATGTTTCTTCAAGTTTTCTTATTAATTCTTCTATTGACCCGGCGGACTTTAAGAAGGCTGGAACGTTGTATAGATTCTGTTCTAGTTCATTTCTAATGTCACTAGCAATATTACGTGCTTCTGTGTTTAAAAGAGCCATATCAGTTCCAGAACGGTCAGCAAGAAGAGATTCAAGTTCCATTTTCTTATCAAGAAGAAATGATCTCATGTCTTCCCTTGACATATTAAGGGGTCTTGAGTCATTTATTTCTTTAGAGAAGTTCATAACAAGATCATCTACTAGGGCATTACCGGCATTGTATGATTTGGATAGTCTATAGACTTTATTATCTACCGTAGCAACTGTTTCGGTTCCAAGCTCATCAACTGGATCTGGTTCTAGATATAATTTAACTGGTACTGTGATACTTGGTTGTTTTTCTAAAACGGATTTGCTTATTTCTTCTTTTATAAGGAGGGAGATAACTTCTTTTAATACTTTTTCCATGAAGGTAATTATTTGCTTTTGAATCAATTACCTTTAATTGCTGGATAAAAGAAAAAGGAGAGGAATTACCCTCTCCTAGTTCCCACGCCCCTTTTTGTTTCAAACGTCGGCGTAGATTGACTGCCAATCAACCTCGCTTCCAAACTTCCCCCAGCCGAGATTCCGCTTCCGAAGCGGGGTGGTGTACCAAGTATCGGGATCCAGACCATCGAAAGAATACTGATTAGCATACCAAACCGGGGTTCCCATACCGTCTACGGTATCGATCTCTAGCGCCCCCTCCTTGGGGCACTCAAACCAGCCCGTCTTAGCGTTGACGATTGCGGTGATTCCACCAGTAGCGAAAAACACCAGTCGGTTGTTTCCGATGGTCTTACCCATCTTCTCCAAAACGTGCTCACGGAACAGGTCAAGGGGATTATCCCAAGTCAAAATCTTAGTGCGGAGAGCCAACGCAAACTGCATCGTATCGCTGGCATCCTTACTGCTAGGCATAGCCTCAATCGTGCCGTTGTGCATCATGTAAAGATCCATTCCATCCTTCTCTTCGGTGAGGATCGGGAACGGGTGGCACGCAGTCTCCCCAACGGGTCCACGGGTACGGTAGCGGAGGTGAATCGCATGGGGGGTTCCGATCAGCATCTCATGGAGATCCCAAAGCTCCGCAAACGTGTACATGCCTCGGAGAGTCTGCACCCTGCCAGACTGACGATCATGCCACATCACACCAACACCATCACGGTTGTTGTCAAAGGCAGTCTCAAGGCGGATCTTGAGAAGGGGAGCACCGGTCGGGTTGTTGATAATCTGGCACATTGTCTCGTTCCCTTTCGTTATATTCTTATTGTAGCAGATCAGAAAGAAGAGTCAAGCTTTTTCTTTTACCCACCAAAAATTGCCTTGAGCCCCTCCCAAACAATGACAAAAGGCAAAGCAACGGAGCCAAAGACAAGAAAGACAAGAAACGGCAAGCCAACAAAAAAGAGGCAGATATATGCAAACAGCCAGAAGATTGCGGAACCAAAGTGTCTCATAAGGTTATGATAGCATCATGCTTCTGAATGTCAACCAAAAAGAATTTGATACCAAGCAAGTGCTGGAGTGACAAAACCAATTAAAAATAATAAAGTTACTAGGACAACAGCCATAACAAAGAATGCTCCAGCAAAGATTGCTGCCTTAAGTAAGAATATTGGTAAGTCCATATCAATTATTCCTCATGACATAAAGAAACTTGCTAGAAGATAAAAAAGATAAGTAAATCCTCCAGCTAATGCTGCTGCAACTGAGATTGCTATTGGCACTCCTAATCCAATGATTATGGGCATTACAATTAATAATCCAATTAAGGTCTTAATATCTTCCATCATGCATTCATGATGCCATAGGAGACAAGATATTTTAACAATATTTCATGTTATTAAATACTTTTCTTTTTCCCGCCTTGAGTCAACAGAGATTATTAAAAAGACAAAAAAATAGCCCCATGCGGGGCTATAGAAGAGGCTAGAATGTTCTTCTCATTCGGAGAAATAGCCAGGATCCTCGACAACTTCACCGTCATTCTCTTCCAGAAAACAACGAGCATCAGAAATCATCTTGCTAGCAGTCTTGTGCTGACAATTGACAGTACCATCGGTAGCACCACACTTGCAAGCCTGCCAACCAAAAGAGCTAGCCAAGCTAGGAAAATCCCAATCAATCTGAACGAAAATATCCCGACCGCTATCGAGATCGGTAACAAGAAAGCCACCAGATGCCTTGTCAAGTCGAATCATTTTGCCTCCGAGTTCTTCATAATATCAGAAGGATAATGGAAGTCAAATCAATTTGATAGCTGCATCAGGATTGTAACGGTATCATAAACCGTGGACAATTCTGCGGCAAACCATTCTGCGGCTTCCTTAGAGCCTGTAAAATGACAAATATTATCTACCCAAACACTATATAGCTTCATGTTACCCTCCTAGAAAAGTAGGTATGCATAAACAAGACTAAAAAACGCAATATTATAAATACCAATTAGAATAATTGAATTTGCTCGATGCATAATAGGGTTTAATTATGGGGTAGAAATATCTTATTCTAGGTTAAGGTTTAAGATTCGATGAAGAAACTTCGTTTAATGCCCTGACTGCATCTGGAGAGATTGTAACATAATCCATGCGATCTGCATTACGAATAACTTTAAAGACATTATTCTCTGGAACCGCAATCAATTCTGGACGTTTAGCATAGTTAGTCCAATAAAGCTCATATATATGTCCGTTAGATATATTCCGAACATCAGACATCCGTTACTTCCTCTCTCTTAACAAAGTCGCTATAGAGTAGCGTAGGCTTACTAATAGCCTCTATCATAGATTGCAGATCCCCAGCGATATCTTCTAGATTATCACCATATGGTGCAACAGGCATGGAGGAGCAATACTGAGGATTGCCTTCATCATCATAATATACCTCATAGATACCAAGCCATTTAGTACCATCGGTATATTCACGTTCAAGAATTCTGTAATTCCAACTCATATGAGTTAACTATTCAACCGGTGAGAATATAAATACCAGTAAAGAAAGTAACAAAGCAAATAACTGCATCTGCCTTAAAACGATACCATGCGACAGGCGAACCAAAGAAAAGACAGAAACCAATAAACGTACTAATCATATCAAACTCCTTTCACAACAGTTTCAGGAATACCAAGGAAGGCAGGAAGAGGCTGGAAACGATCCTGCATAGCCTTGACGCTAACATCAGGAACACCATGAAGGTTACGGGCAGCAGCAACCGTAACGGGAGTATCCATTCGGACAACATTAACGATATATCCATACGCCCATGCAAGCTGCACATAGCCGTAAAACTCAAAAAGCTGAGTGTTAGTGTTGTCCACCACGACAGTTTCCCGCCAATCAGAAAGAGCAGTCATAAACTTGCTGTAGCACCACCGATGCGCTTCTCCGAGCTTGTGGGGATTAAACTTATAATCCCCAGCAGAATCAATGAAGAAATCATCGGCGGAGCAAACGTATGCACCAGGAAGATGGTCGCGAATATAGGTGCTCTTACCCGAGCCTGAGATCCCACGAAGAATCGTTACCATGTTTTTATCGCAACTCATTGTTTCAACCTCTTATTCGAGAATAGCACACTAAGCTAACGAGTCAACTCTTTTCTTCAAAAGATCAGTTTAGAAAACTGAATTGTCGAATAATCTGATTTGTCACCCACTTAGTATCCCCCGGATTATCCGAAAAAGCCACAAGATACTTGCGCTCATAATCCGTAACATCGCTAGCAATAACCGTCACATGATAAGGCTTTCCCAGCACAAACATCGTGACTTTATCGCCCTTATTATATAGCTTTTCAACATCTCCAACCATATTATACCTCCAAGTTTGGATTAAGTGTTCAAATAATGACCTCAAGGATACAAATATACTCTCCAGAGGTCATATAGGTTGTCATATATGGTATGTATAACACGATATAAGTGCGGTGTCAAGGGGGAAGATGAATATTTCTTTCACATTTCCGAACCAAGAGCGAAATACTCACGGCGAGCTTGCACTTGAACAATCTCACGACTACGAGGAAGGTCAGGATCAAGAATCATAGCAGTAAGACGACCACCAAAAACTGCTCCGGTGTCAATCCCATAAGCACGACCCATGCCAATTCCATCCCAAGTCTTGATACTCTGTAGACCTACAACGGTATGTCCAAAGATAACATCACTTGAACCATCCCAGATTTCAGCCCAGAAAATTGAATCTGGTGGCTGCTTAAATCCAGGCATTACAAGAGAAAGCATCTTACGGGTATCCCGATGCACATACCGGACCATCGTAAGAATCTCCTTACTCTGCTTATCGAGCGCAACGCCAGGAAGCAAACCAGCGTGAACAACGATTACATCAAACTGAGGAAGATAAATATAATAGGGAAGAGCCGTTAGCCAAGCACGCTCCGTAGCCCCAAGAAGCGAAATGGTACGCTCCTGATCCTCATGCGGAGTCATGGGGTTCTTATACTTAGGGTTGCTGGCAATCTTATCCATGTGACCCCAGCGACGAAGAAGCTTTGCGTCATGGTTTCCCTGGATAGCTTCTGCACCAAGCTCCATAGCAAGTCGAACCACGCCAGGGCTATCAGGACCACGATCTACGAGGTCACCGGCAAAAATACATCTATCGGAATATTTATTATAGTTAACAACATCAAGCAATGTTTTTAGCTCTGAAAGGCAACCATGAACATCTCCAATTACAATTGTTCTTTTACTCATACAAATAACGATAACACATTAGGTGGCAAATTTAAAGTTTATATTCTATATGATAGTGCCGGAGAAATATTTTACGTTGGAGCAACTGAAAGAGAAATACATATCAGAAAATACCAACATATATCTGACAGCAGAAGAAAAACAAAAACTGGAGATTGGTTACATCAATATCATATTAGTAGAAAATTACGTAATTTACGATGGAAATTTGATATCCATGTTATTTGCTGTTTTGAATTCAAAGAGCATATGTTTGAAGCAGAAAAATTTCACATAGCACGTTTAAGAGAACTTGGCTGTAATCTAGCCAATATTAGTTCTGGTGGAGCTGGTGGTACATGGTCATTAAATAAAATTTGCGATGAAGCTATGCGAAAAAATTTATGTATTTTAAATTCTGGTGTCAATAACCCAAATTATGGCAAGACCCCATCGCATGAAACTAGAATGAAGCAACGTGAAAAAATGAAAAATAGAATTCCAGCTCATTTTAAAGATCCAATTAAAAAAGCCAATGCAATTGCAAAAATGAAAATAAACCGTCCGAACGTCAAAGGAGAAGCTAATCCAAATTTCGGAAATAGAGGCTCAAAATCTAAATTAGCTAAAGTTTTGTTGCAAATAGATAAAGCTGGTAACGTTATCAATAAATTTATTGGACTTAAAGAAGCCGCTAGAACTCTTGGATATAATGAACGTTCTATTCGTAAAGTAATTACAGGATTAAGAAAAACATATCTTGGTTTCATATGGCGTTATGAAACAAAAAACCCCTGATTTCTCAGGGGTTAAATATATCTAATTTTAATGGGGTTTCAGCAGGAAATGAGGAACTTTTTACACATATCTAGCAGGGCTAGGTTCTTATGCTTTGCTTCTACGTCAACGTCAATGGTATCTAGACGGAAGGCTTCTAGCTGCTGATCGGGGATTGTTATTGGAAGGAATAATCTCAATATCTGCTTCATCAGCTCACGAAACTCATCCGTGCAACCATGCGGATCACCAACAACAATTGTACGATGGGAAGTCATATGCTTATCCTAGCAGGACTCTGAAGGGAGTCAAAAGATTTCTTCTCTTTTTTGATAACCGGGAGAGAGAAGTAGAACTCCCGAATCTAACCAGTAATTAGTTAGATCTGAGCTTGCGATCAAGAGGATTGCTTAGTCTTCAAAGAATCTTTTCCTAAGAAACAATCAGAGATTTTTCAAATAGAAAATAGATTTGACAGCCTAAGCAACCCGCTTGATAGCAAGATCACGAATTAAATAGAAACCCTAGAGCGATTGTTAGACCTAGCGAAACCGAAACGATAATTGTCATCATATTATCCTGCATGTGTTCCTCCTTTCCTGTTATTCTTATACGGGGCTATAAGCCCCGGCAAGAGATCACCAGACCTCCCGCCTCCATTCGGTCCTACGAGCCTTGGAGCGGCGCTTATCGCCGTGCAGACCCCCTCCCGTGCGGAAGATAGCGGCAAGAGCCACCGGGCTGCGGGTGCCCTGGAAAAGCTCCACCGTGGTAGGAAGCGCCTTGCTGTTCTTTCGCTTGCTCATTGTCGTTATCTCCTATTCACTTAGAATAACACAAGATTAGAAAGTGTCAATCGTTTTCACGAACGACACGAAGAATGTTGATTAGTTCACGGATATGATTGCGTTGCCCCTGATATTCAGAGGTTGCAGTATCCTCGTCATTGTCAATGGCAACGCTATAGCGTTCCTCGCAATCCATACGATTGCGATAAAGATAAAAAATATCTTGACGAAGATAATTGATTGCTCGCTCACGATTTACCTTTTTCATATGTTTCATATTAGCAGCGTTTTGGAAATGTGTCAACCGTTTTCCTGATTATCGCTATTGCGAAGAGCAATAGCGACCCGCTTCCAGTTTCCACCGGAAACCTTACGCCAAAGCCAACAAGCCTGACGATTATCCCAAAGATACTGATATTCTTCGTAATAGTTCACGGCATCCTGCTTATAGAGCTGTCGATTCTTTGACCACACCGGCACAAAACCGGATCCCTCCGTAGGAGAGAACCGTTGAATCTCTCGTGGTCCGTCTACAACACAATTTAGAATCGAACGACAAGCACCACCATTGACAAGTGCATAAGCCTTGTCAATGTCGTTGTGTTCCTCAACCAATGCCTTACCAACGCCCTCCAAATAACCATCGAAATGACAGTAAATGTGCATAACAGCACCGGAAGCAGTCTCAAAACCAATGCGGGAGCGAGTAGCCATTTGTTATCTCCTATGCACTTAGAATAGCAGAATGGAAAGGGAAGTCAATCGTTTTCTTCCACGAGATTATAGTAAGTTAATGTAGCTGGATCAAAATATTCAGTAAGAGAAAATCCACTAGGATGACACTCAATAGATGAGTTTGACTCAATCCAACTATTTCCTTCTTTTAGTGTTCTGAAAGAAATATCAGTTTTTTTATCGTTGATAAGTAATATAATCATATGGATATCGTTGAATATTCATATAAATATGTATCCATTGAGAGAAAGCCACACCAGGGAATCGAACCCTGGACCTACGGTTTACGAAACCGTTGCTCTAGTCCACTGAGCTAGTGTGGCAGAAATGAATCACAAGATTCGGTAATTCACCCAACTATCGTCGGACAACCACTTATATCCGCCGCCGAAGGAATGACGAGTGGTAAAGTTAGTCTTGGAATCAAGACCACTAAACGAATACTCGTTAGCATACCAAGTAGGAGTGCTCATACCATCGAAGGTATCAATGTCGATCTTACCCTTCTCTGGATGATCAAACCAACCCTGCTTTGCATTAAGGATAGCGGTAAGACCACCCGAGCCGTAGAACACAAGACGATTGTAACCGATCACATTCTGGATCTTGGCGAGAACTGGCGAGCGGAAGAAGTCAAACGGATTCTCCCAGGAAAGAAGCTGATCCCGCAGGCGACGAGCAAACGTCATGGTATCGCTCTCACCGTCAACGTTAGGAACGTCAAGGGTTCCGTTGTGCATCATGTAAAGATCCATTCCATCCTTTTCCTGGGTAAGAATAGGGAACGGGTGACACGCAACCTCACCGATGGGACCACGGGTGCGAAGGCGGAAGTGGATAGCGTGCGGGACACCGACCAACATATTGTGCAGATCGGTATAGTCCTTGTGATTGAACATGCCCCGAAGGCTATGCACTCGACCAGTTTCCCGATCATGCCACATGACACCAACGCCATGCGGATTATTGCTGAGAGCAACCTCCATACGAAGGGAATGAAGGGACTCGCCGGTAGGGTTATTGACAATCAGACACATAGCATCACCTCGTTAGATTCTTAGAATAGCATACTGTCGGAGGTTGTCAACCAGATTCTTTCTTTTCTTTCTAGAAAGTTTCTATATCCGCAGCAGCAATCTCTTTATAGCATATGGCAATATAATGTCAAGAGTTTTTTGCTGCCCACCATATCAATATCCAATAAATGATAGCAGAGATACAACTCAATCCACTAAAAGCAAATGTCGTACCTGCAACCGTGTCACCCTCAGTAAATTGTATTATGGACATTCCAAACTGAATAAGCATCATTGCAATATTGATCCCTAAATTAAGAAGAGGATTTTTTAATATTTGCAGCAGCTTTTTTCTCATCTATAATAAATAGATTTGAGTCAATCCCTTTTAATGAAAAGATAAAGAAAAAAGGAGGCAGAAGCCTCCTTTGAATCAAACGGGATCCTTATTATCAGGATCACGGGTTCCATCATATCCAGCATGATAAACATATCCACTATTAGGAATGAATAGATATGAATCATCACTCCAATGAATATGAGCATGAACAACCGGGGCATCCGTCCAGGGTCCAGGGTAAGGATTGTTACGGATCTGTTTCCATTCCCCCGGAAGAACGCTGGGATTAAAAAATGGAATGTTCTGAAGTTGTGACCAAAACTTAGCTAGATCGGTTAGCGACATATTAGGCTTCCAACGCCAATAGCGATAACCATACTCTTCGCAAACATAAACAGTCAAAGACTTAGTGCTAGGCATATATTCTATATACTCGATTCTAGAAGAATTGTCAAGTCCATTCTATGGATTCGCCATTTTTTTTCTTCAATTAAAACTAAGTAACGATAGTCGGAAACACTCTCTAAAACAAGACCAATTTTATTGGCAAAATTTTTAGTCCAAAGGGAGTGATTTGGTACATCTCGAATCTTAACTAATTGTCCCACTTTAAACATAAAGTAAAACCCCCTTTTCAGGGGGTTCCTTTTCAATCCCAGCCACCACCATCATCGTAGTAGCTATAATCTTCATCTGTTCCCCATCCCGCCGAAGCTAGGGCGCTATCGTGATCCCCGTCCATAGAATCATCATAGTCCGATTCCATGTCGTAAGCATCATCCTCTGCGAAGTTCTCCTCCCCATCGATCTCGTAGTCGTCCATGATGTCCTCCGTTTCGGTATATTGTTACTATAGCACAGGGATTTATGAAGTCAACTGATTATCGAGGCAAACCCAGGTCATTGACATTAGTGAAAATGTCCTTCCAATCCTTCTTAAAGAGCTCGGGATTACCCTGATAACGTTCAG
>Ga0172376_10000580_pt1 | contig 47006 bp, 42 predicted proteins | sample Lak35m_FD_121114 | JGI IMG/M metagenome (GOLD analysis project Ga0172376, IMG submission 121114) | Freshwater microbial communities from Kabuno Bay, South-Kivu, Congo - kab_092012_35m | ecosystem: Environmental > Aquatic > Freshwater > Lake | place: Democratic Republic of the Congo: South-Kivu...
CCGGGTCTGATAAACATGTCCGCAGAATGATTGGCAGTCATCAACTCAATTGTTTTTCTGCTTAGCAGTTGTTTGCCATTAAAGGAACCACCATTTAGCAACATCTGGCAAAAAAGGCTGTAATCCCTGGCTGATGAATAAAGGGCATTAACGCCGCTCCAAAGTTTAACTCCTTGCTTAGGTGGCTGATTGGCGGTCAGTGAAATTTTTTCTCCTTTGGTGTGCACTTTCACGATTTTGCTCAGGTCAGCATCAGGTACATTATAGTAAGTATTATTCATTCCTAAAGGCTTAAATATCCTGGTTTTGAGGAATTCATCTGTTGAAAGGCCTGAAAATTTTTCAATTAAAGCAGAGAGAATATCTGGTCCTGCACTGTATCGCCATTGCTTGCCAGGCTGACCATACAGGGGTAAGGAAGAAATTTTAGCAACTCTGCCCTGGATGTCCGGATAAAGTTTAAAGAAATAATTCGCCAAAAATTCTTTTTCAAACTTGTCGGAACCAAGGCCGTGAGTGAGCCCGGAGGTATGGCTTAGTAACTGGGAAATCGTCATTTCCGATTGCAGGGAATCGGTTTCTCCGTTGATACCATCTTCTCGGTTCCTGATGACCCGGACTTTTTTAAGTTCAGGAATATAGTTGGAAACAGGATCACTTAGCAAAAATTTTCCTTCCTCATAAAGCATCATAAAAGCGACGGTAATGATTGGCTTAGTCATGGATTGGATATAAAACAAATCGTCCTTTTCCATGGGTAATTTAGCAACGGCATCTTTGAAGCCCAGCGCTTTATGTTGAACCAGCTGACCATCTTTAATAATCAGGGTAACAGCCCCAGGGATATTTCCTTTTGCTACTTCTGACATCACAAAATCATCTAATCTTGTTAAACGATCAGTTGATATGCCTGCTATCTGGGCAAAAATGGAGGAGAGGAATCCTAAGGTTACTATGCCAAGGAGCATCCATTTTTTAAGACTCATTCTTTGTTGTTTCATGATCATTTCATTTTTTAGGCTTATTGATTTTCCGAATTTTTTTCCGTTTTTAGTTTTGTTTTTTCAAAATATTCCATCAATAAAGGACTCTGAACCATATTGTTTCTTCGATATCTCTCATTTCATTAAGTAAATTGTCCGGATATTCTGTATCGACATCGGTGACGACATATCCTAAAGAATGGGTGGTTTTTAATGATTGAGCTAAAATATTGATTTGATGTGAGGCAAAAATCTGATTGATTCTTGCGAGCACATTAGGTACATTCTTATGAATATGTAAAAGGCGGTGTGCATTTTTAACTGCGGGCACAAACAGATTTGGAAAATTGAGTGACCCCATGGTGTTACCAGTATTGAGGTATGCTGTTATTTTCTCTGGAATGAACCGGGCTCTGTCCATGGCTGCTTCCAGGGTACTGGCCGCAATGCCAGGCGAGAACAGAACCCTGTCAAAGGCCTTCATTTTGTCTAACCAGGACAAGGCATCTGGCCATAGTTTACTGGGATTCAGGTCAAGGGCACAACCAAAAGCAGGATTTTTCACCAGATGGTGATACAGTGCTTCCAGTTTTACTGCTTCTGTATTTCCACAATAAAGTAGAGCTGCCGCCGGTTTCAGTGCGTTAAAAAAAGTCTCTCCAAAAAAATGTTTATTCTCAGGTAACTCACTGACATGTATGGAAATATAATCGACCTGAGCCAGCAAACTATCCAACTGGCCGCATTTTTTACTATTTCCCAGGGGTGATTTGTCGGCAATATCAAAAAACAGGACTTCCATACCCAGATTTTCAGCCAAAACGCCCAGTTGGGAGCCGATTTTACCGTAACCAACGATACCCAGTTTCTTACCTCTAATCTCATGGCCCAGTTTTCCTGCACCAGCTCTGCTAAGGGTCAGTATATTTCCAAGCGTAAACTCACCCACAGACCGAACATGGCTGAAAGGGGCGTTAAACACAGCAACTCCATGACTGGAGCAGGCATCCATATCAATTTTTGAGGCATCGGAGCTAAAAACACCAAGACTAATCAACCGTTTTGTGTTTATTAACAGCTCCTTCGTTATTTTTTGACCGGAGGTAAGACCCAGAATATTGACTGTTTTTAATTTTCCTGCCAGTTCCACATCATTCAGGGGTCTGTCAATCATTTCCACCTGATACCCTTCATTTTCAAAAGCAATGGCCGCTTCCTGATGCACACCCTCCAGCAAAAGAACCTTAATTCTTGTTTTTGGGTAAGAAAGACTCCTGGCCAGATTCAACTCGTACAAAATCTCATCGACCGTTGAGGCAAAATGGTCTGCTTCCTTTTTCACTTTTTCGCGCTCCACATTTTCTGTGAAGAGATAGAATTTATTGGCATAGCCAGCCTTCCATATTTCTAAATCATTGGCACCATCGCCGATAACATAAACATCACCATTCAGGTGTAAATCTTTAATCACCAGCGATTTCCCACCATTTCGGGAAAGTGGATTCTGCGTATCGAACCCTGTAATATTTCCCTCCTCATCATAAATGAAGGTATTGGCATACACCTTTTCGGGCAGAAGACCATAAGCTTCAATTACTGGAACGATAAACTCTTTAAAACCATTTGATACCACATATACCGTATCCTTTAGGGCTGAAAGGTGTTTTTGATTTCTTTGAAAGGACGGAGAGATTTGAGCTTTCAATCTTTCTGCCAAATGATGAATATCGTCTTTATTCGCCTTCAACAAGTCCAGCCTCAGGGTGAGGGATTCGCGAAAATCGAGTTCGCCATTCATACCCCGGTTGGTAATTTCATGAATAGCCTGAACGACGGCATCTTTTTTTGAAGAATGCGCCAGGACTATTTCAGCCAGGACATCTAAGGCTTCCACGCGGGTGAAAGTACTATCGAAATCAATAATAAAGTAAGGATTCTTCTGCATGGTGCAAAGGTACAATCTTTTTTGAGGTGTTAAAAAAAAAAGGCATGGCAGCTCATTTTTAGAGCTACCATGCCTTTCAAATCATTTTACCTTAAAGTGGTTATTTAATAACCAGGATTTTGCGGCTTAAGATTTGGATTATTCTGCATTTCCGGAATTGGAAGCGGCAAAAGAAGGTGTTTTTGCTGTAACTTTTGGTTAGAGCTTAAGTTAGTATGACCAACGAATTCATCGAAACCTTTGGTGTTTTCATTGAAAGCTTTGCGCAAACGAACCATATCGAACCAGGTAATCTGCTCGTAGCAAAGTTCATACCAGCGCTCCTTCCAGACCAGCTCTCTGAAAGAATTGGCATTAAAGGTACCTAAATCGGGCGTCGTAAGTTTAGCCCTGTCACGAATACGTTTCAATGCATCATAAGCTGCCTGAGTTGGACCGCCTACTTCGTTTTGAGCTTCTGCGTATGTTAGCAACACCTCGGCATAGCGAATTTGTGGTACATTCAAGTTATCATTTCTTGTCCCAGCAACACCGGCAGAACCATTTGCCGTTTGGTTGAAATGTTTAAACACATAAGGCGCACCCAATTCGAAAGGCGCACCATTCCCGTTCGTGAAATAGCTGGTATAGAAATAACCATCCTGATTTTTAGCTCTTAAATCGCCCGCTTCGTAAGACTTATAGAATGCTGACGTAGGCACCGAACTACCTGTTCCACCAGGACCATTGAAAGTTACCGGTTTAAAGTTAGGGAAAAAATTACCCATTGGGTTACCTGCGACCGTATTATTGTACTGCAACATAAATAAGTGCTCTAACCTGTTTTCGGTACTTTCTCTGTGAACATCATAGTAATTAGTGAAAAGATTAATCACATTTGGATTACTATTTGCATAAGAAATCACCTCAAAAGCCTTGTCAGCTGCTAATTTAAAGTGGGTTGATCCTTTTTTCAAAGGGAATCCGGCCATAGTAAGATAAACCTTCGCTAACCGAGCCTTAATAGCAGCCGTATTAACCCTTCCTGTGACATCCATCCAGGGTAATCCAGCAGCTTCAGCGGCGACCAAATCATCTACGATTACCTTATATACACTTTCCACAGAAGCGCGGGAAGGGTTGAAATCTTCAGACGAAGCTGTTTGAGGTTTGGTAATTAAAGGTATATCACCCCACAATTGTACAGCGGTAAAATAAGCAGAGGCACGAAGGAATTGAGCCTCCCCTAAGATACGTTTTTTCTGAGCGGCGTCCATCGGTGTAATAGCAGGTACTTTATCCAACACCTGATTAGCCTGAGCGATTACTCTATACAAACCAATATAATAATTACGGATATGGATAGTATTTCCATCGTGAACCAGACCATACAAATTATTCAAATCGGAATTTTGAGCCGTTTCAGTGGTAGAAGTACCTGTCAAGGCTTCCAATAATTGCCAGTTTGTAGAGAATATACCTGCACCATTTCCTATAAATCGAAGATCTGCATAAACCGAAGCAATGGCTGCTTCTGCATGATCAGGGATTGTATAGAAACTTTCCGGCGTAAGGGCTGAAGGAGCTACTTCGGTTAAAAACTCGGTACATCCCATCTGTACAATGACAAACAAGAGTAACCAATACCGTTTAGCTGCACTTGATATATTTTTTATTTTCATGACTTTCAAAAATTTTAAGATATCTAATTTAGAATGCAACCTGAGCACCAATTAATAATACAGTTGGCTTTGGATAATTGTGCCAGATCATACCCTGAGAGAAGGCACTGTTTCCACTACCCTGATTGGTAGGCGTTACTTCCGGATCACCTATAATCTTATCGGTTACAATCAGGAAGAAATTTTGAGCGGAAGCATAAATGCGCAGTTTGCTTAAATGTAACTTATTCAAGGTTTCTCCACGGAAATTATATCCAAGCAATAGGTTTCTTCCTCTAAGGAAAGAACCGTCTTTAATCCACCAGGTATCTACATTTGTTACATAACCTGCTCTGGTATCGCGAATTTCTGCAATCATTGTATTTTGATTGGTTGGCGTCCAGGCATTTAACACCGATTTATAGCTGTTTGCCAAAGCCTGACGGTCTTCACTCGGGTGAAAGTTCATCAACATGACATCATTACCATAGCTATATTGCAAATCGAGGGTAAGGTCCAGATTTCCAAAACGAACGGTATTGGAAAGTGTTCCCCAGAAATCGGGGCTTCCATTTCCAATGATACTGCGGTCTGCATCGGTAATGGCATAATCACCGTTGAAATCTTTGTATTTGATATCACCGGGAAGAATAGTCAAACCATTGCGGTAAGAAGTGAATTTTGCTGCTTCTGCTCTTTCAGCCTCACTCCAGATACCTAAACGGGTTAAGCCCCAGAATGAACCTACGGGTTCACCAATACGGATGATATTGGTAGGGTTGGTAAAGTTGGGTCCACCTACGTTAAAGATATCGGAAGGAGTTGCCAAAGACAATACTTTATTTCTGTTGGCTGAGATATTAAAGAAAGAAGTCCACTGAAATTTGCCTCTGTCAGCAATTGTTGCATTCAATGAGAATTCCAATCCTTGATTTTCCATAGAACCTACGTTTCTTCTAATGGTTGTGTAACCACTGGTAGAGGGAACCGGAGCATCAAGAAGCATATCTGTTGTTAATCGATAGTAGTAGTCAAGTTCAATATTTAAGCGATTGTTGAATAAACCAAGTTCAACACCTATGTCCGTTTGTGCCGTCTTCTCCCACTGTAAGTTTGGATTGGCTAAACGGGAAATACCTGTACCTGAAACACGGGCATCACCAATGATGGTGGCATAGTTTGAAGATAATAAAGAAAGAGAAGAATAGGCAGGAATTTCAGAGTTACCAGTTAAACCGTAGCTGGTTCTTAACTTCAAATTAGAGATAACGGAATTTCCTTTTAAGAAATCCTCTTCAGAGACTCTCCAGGCCAGGGCACCGGATGGGAAGAAGGCAAATTTCTCATTGGCTCCGAATTTTGACGAACCGTCACTTCTACCTGTAACTGTAACCAGATATTTATTTTTCAAACTATAGTTAATCCTTCCAAAATAAGAATTGAAGGCGAAACTACCAGCGTCAGAACCTGCTGAATTGATGATAGCTGCAGCACCCAGGTTATTGAATCCGAAATAGTCTGTTGCAAAAGTTCTTACGCTACCAGAGATACCAAAGATATCCGTTTGCTGCCAGGAAACCCCCAATAGCGCATTAATATTGTGTATTTTATTGATCGACTTATTATAAGTCAAATAATTTTCCAGTGACCAGAAGGTTTCTTTCCTATTTGAAGAAGATGCCTCCCCTCTATTCGCAATGGCTAAGGTTCTGGTTTGAGAAATATTGTTTTCCTGTGTTTGAATATTAACACCCAAAACAGATCTGAATTCTAGGCCTTCTGCCAGTTTAATATTGGCATAGAAACTACCTAAAGTAGTTTGAGTATTAAGTATAAACTGACGACCCATTAAACGGTGTACAGAACTGAAAGTACCTTCAGCAAAAGGGAAATCCCTGTTGTTAGCATACGTTCCATCTTCATACGTTACCGGCAGGAAAGGGAAATCTTCAACTATCTGACGGGAAACAGCATTATTCACATCGGAAAGTCTTTCCGCCTGATTGTTATAGGACAGTGTTCCACCTACCTTTAACCAGGGTTTAATCTGATCATCGATGGTAAAACGACCTGAATAACGCTTCATGTACGTTGTTTTGATTAATCCCTGATCATCACGGTAACCCATGCCGAAGGAATATTGTGTACGCTCATTACCTCCATTAAATCCTAACTGATGATTTTGAGATAATTTCGCCTGCGTTGATTCCTTAAACCAGTCGGTATCGAACTTGGGACTTCCGTCTGCATTCCATACCCGTGGATCAATACGACGAAGTTTTGGATTTAAATAAGCCCATCTACCTGCTTTCCAACCGGCAGGATCATATTTTTCCATATTTCTCCAGGCCAGATCCTCAACAGCAATATACTCAGCTGAATTCAGTACTTCCGGCTTGTTTGGTCCGGTAGTATTGACACTCATATCCACATTATAGGTAACCGTTCCTTCTCCGGCCTTACCCTTTCTTGTAGTAATCAGGATTACACCATTAGCACCTCTGGCACCATAAATGGCGGTAGATGAGGCATCTTTCAATACTTCCACAGAAACAATATCACTTGGATTGATGTAGTCAATCGCATTGGTGAATTGATTTTGGGTGTTTTGAGGTAACATAACTCCGTCCACCACATAAAGAGGGTTATTGGAAGAGTTGATGGAGCTAAAACCACGAACACGAACGGTGGTACGACCACCCGGACGACCCGAGTTATTGTTTACCTGTACCCCTGCCATTCTACCGGCCAGCGCCTGGTTTAAAGAAGGGCTTGGACGTTCAAGTAAGTCATTTTCCTTAACAGAACTTACAGAACCTGTTAAATCTGATTTTCTCTGCGTTCCGTAGCCGATGACGACTACTTCAGAGAGTACCTTTGAATCGGGAGAAAGGGTCACATTTATGACATTCAGACTGTTTACCACCACTTCCTTTGTCTCATAACCAAGGTAAGTGAACACCAACACGCTGTTGGCACCTGAAACTTCAATACTGTACATACCGTCTAAATCGGTGGTTGTACCTTTTGATGTTTCCTTAACAACAATGTTAACACCGATAAGGGCTTCCCCCTTTTCGTCTGTAACCTTTCCCTTTACGGTTTGACCTATCGCTGTAGTCATCCAACCCAGGGATAACAAACAGGCAACCAGTACGGCCGTCATTTTAGGGTGACTTTTTGCTTGCATAAATACAATTGTTTTTAGGTATTTATAAAATATTTTATGAAACAAGATAACTATATTTATTTATTAAATGAGAAATATCATTGTTATTTATTCATTAAACATACGTAAACAAAAAAAGTGCCTGAAAATAGCTTTATATTCAGGCACTTAGAGGAAAAATATAAGTTTATAATCAGGACGGATATTTCCAGGGGGATCTGTATTCTCTTTTTAATAAACCATTGGCCTCCTTATCATTAACAATAAGATCTTTTTCATGATTCCATTCAATAGAGCGTCCCAGCTTAGCAGAAAGATTACCCAATAGCGCCATATTGGTTGCATGTCTGCCATGTGCAATATCAGCAAGTGGCCTTTTTCCAGAGGGGATACAATTCATAAAATCCTGCCAAACCAGATTAATATTCTGCTGATCGGGCTCATTTAACTGAGAGGACTCCCTCAGTATTTCCTTTTTAGTATCGTTCGGATAAAATGTCCAGCCCTTTATCCATCCCAGATGAAGAACCCCTTCTGTTCCATAGAAATAGACCCCTACATTTTCCCCTTGTCTTTCCGGATGATTGCTTAAAAGCGTATGTTCCCAGGAAAGGATAAAGGATTCAAATTCATAGACAACGGTTTGTTCTTCCGGGGCATTGGCCCGTGAAAGCCGGATATCAGATTTTTCCGCGGAATAAATCTTTTTAGGCATAATTTCCTCTGTCCACCATAAAATCTGATCGAACCAGTGAGGGCCCCAATCGCCCAGATTGCCATTGGCAAATTGCATATACTGGCGAAATCCTCTGGGATGAATACCCGGATTATAGGAAACCATAGGGGCCGGACCGCACCAGAAATTCCAGTCTAATCCTTGAGGCGGAGCCATCTCTTCTTCCTTTTTACCCATGCCCTGATTGTAATGCACAAAAGCTTTGACCTTATGTATCGTACCTGCTTTCCCCGACTTCAAAAATTCATGTGCGCTGACATTATGCGGGGAATACCGTCTGTGAAAATCGACAATACACACCCGTTGGTTATCCCTGGCTGCCTTTTCAATAGCTGTACCCTCTTTAACAGTATGCGAAATGGGTTTTTCCAGAAAAACATGCGCGCCATTTTTCATAGCTTCAATAGCGATCAGTGCATGCCAGTGATCGGGAGTTGCGTTAATGACAATATCAGGTTTTTCCTTTTGAATACATTCTCTGAAATCGTGATATGTTTTAGGTCTGTCATTTGTCAGTTTATCTACCTCTGTTTTACACCTGGACAATTGGTTATCGTCCACATCACATAAGGCAGCCACTTCAATTTGACCTGTTCTGATGCCCTCTCTGAGAATATTCAGCCCCCACCAGCCGCTGCCGATGAGTACCGTTTTATATCTGGATGGTTTAAACGGAACGAGATATGCCGGAGCAAAAATAGCGGCGCTTGCCAGTGAGGCTTGTTGTAAAAATACGCGTCTTTTCATTCAGCAAAAAATTTTAAGATAAACGGACAATTATTGCGAAGGTTAAGCTAATCATTTTAAAATACTTTTCAAAACATCCGGCTTAAAAAGTCCATTTTATATAGAGATGGTCAAAAAAACACAAATTTATGTTCCGATTATGTGTAAAAAAACACATAATCGGAACGATTTATTGGAAATGCGTTAAAAAGCGGTAACTTTATCCTACACTTAAATCTTGAAATATGTTCTTTGAAAGAAAACTGTATGCTGAACTATTACAATGGAAAATCGGGAAATACAGAAAACCCCTTATTCTTCAGGGAGCCAGACAAACAGGTAAGACCTCATTGATTAAACATTTTGGAGCCACGCAATTTCTTGAAACAGCCTACTTTAATTTTGAAGAAAGACCAGAACTGGGACAAATTTTCAAGGATACCAAACAAGTAGATCGAATACTGCATAATTTATCCATCATTTATGGAATTATGCTCAAACAACAACAGAAAGTTTTGACACATTATTACCAGGTTTTTTTGTTGAATTTATTGATCACTTTAAAACTTATATGATTTGTGGGGGAATGCCTGAGCCGGCATTGCGCATGGTGGAAACCATGGATATGTACGAAGTGGAGAAAAGTATGAACCAGATACTGAGTGCTTATGCATTAGATTTTTCAAAACATGCAGAAAAGACTGAGGCGCTCCGTATCAGGTATGTATGGGAAGCTATTCCAGCTCAACTGGCAAAGGAAAATAAAAAATTCATTTATCAAACCATCAGGCAAGGTGCCAGGGCCAGGGAATTTGAAATGGCCATTGAGTGGTTGGAACAAGCCGGATTGATACACCGGATTCTCCTTTGCAAGAAACCTTCTTTTCCTCTATCGTTTTGCAGCGACCTTACCGCATTTAAAATTTATATGCTTGATGTTGGTTTATTGCGCATCCAAACAAGGCTTAATCCAATTATCTTTAGAGAAGGACATCGACTTTTTACTGAATTTAAAGGCGCCTTATCTGAAAATTATATTTTACAAAGTTTGACAGCTCAATTTGACGGTTTGATAAGTTATTGGGCGTCTGATGGAAAAGCAGAAGTAGATTTTTTATTGCAGTATAAGGACATGATTATTCCTATAGAGGTAAAATCGAGCGACAATGTCACTAGTAAGAGTCTTTCTGTTTATGCTAAAGCGTATTCACCTCGTATCAGGATTCGATTTTCGCTTAAAAATCTGGAATTTAGCACGGACGGGTTACTGAACATTCCCATTTTTCTGGCTGACCATTCGCGGAAATTCATAGATCTGATTATAGAAAAAGGCCTCTGATATCATCAGAGACCTTTTAAGCTGGCGGTCCGGACGGGACTCGAACCCGCGACCCCATGCGTGACAGGCATGTATTCTAACCAACTGAACTACCGAACCATTTGAGTTTTTTAAAGTAAAACCCCAACTTTATATAATGAATGCCGGCTTAAGGAAACCTAAGTTTCCGGCGACGTTGTGTTACCGCTTCCGAAAGAAGCAGTAGCGGTCCGGACGGGACTCGAACCCGCGACCCCATGCGTGACAGGCATGTATTCTAACCAACTGAACTACCGAACCAATTTCTTAAAGCCGTTGCTGAAAGAGAGTGCAAAAATAGAATCATTTGTGAAACTTATCAATAATTATGTAAAAAAATGAAAAAAAAAATATTTAATGGAAAGGAGTTAACATGATTTACTAATTTTGTAACCCTGTTTAAAAAAACTTATTCCTGATTTAAACATCCTGACCATGATTTTCCTTGAATTTGAAAAGCCTTTAGCCTCTCTTTATGAGCAATTGGAAAAACTAAAAGAAATTGGAGAAGCTGGCGATATTGATGTAAGTTCCCAGATTAGCGTATTTGAGGAAAAAATCATTGAGAAGAGAAAAGAAATTTATAGTAATTTATGCGGATGGGAGCGAGTTCAGCTTTCCAGACACCCGGAGCGACCTTACACATTGTTTTATACCAATAAAATGTGTGACAGGTTTATTGAATTGCACGGAGACCGGCATTTTCAGGATGACAAGGCTATTGTTGGCGGTCTGGCCACCTTTAATGGTCAGACGGTGGTGATTATCGGGCATCAAAAAGGAATAAATACCAAGATGCGACAGTACCGCAATTTTGGTATGGCAAATCCCGAAGGATACAGAAAGGCCCTCAGATTAATGAAACTGGCAGATAGGTTCAACTTTCCGGTTATAACCCTGATAGACACCCCGGGTGCATTTCCCGGCATTGAAGCAGAAGAAAGAGGACAGGCGGAAGCTATTGCCAGAAATCTTTTCGAAATGGCCCAACTTCGTGTTCCCATTATCTGCGTAATCATTGGAGAAGGGGCCTCAGGTGGTGCCATTGGCATCGGACTGGGTGACCGGGTTTTTATGCTCGAAAATACCTGGTATTCCGTCATTTCTCCGGAATCATGCTCCTCTATCCTCTGGAGAAGCTGGGACTATAAGGAAAGGGCAGCAGAAGCACTCAAATTAACAGCGGATAATATGTTTGCTGCCGGACTAATAGATGGTATTATCAAGGAACCCATTGGTGGAGCTCATTCCAATCCCGATGAAATGGCAGCCCTATTAAAGGATAAAATAAAGGAGGCTTTAGCAGAAATTCAATCTAAAGATCCTGACACCCGAATTATGGAAAGGATTGAAAAGTATAGCAAAATGGGTGTTTACGACGAGGTTTTTGATGTGCCTGAACCAGTTGAAACACCTGTATCAACCAAATCGTCCAGAAAAAAGTAACAAAGGCACATGAAAATCTGGCAACATCTCAAAAAACACCTCTTTAACAAAAGTCTTCATAAAGGCTTGAATGAGCGTTTAGTGCGCAACCATGCCAGTCCTTTGTCTTTCTCAACCGCCAAATCCATTGCCTTTATCTTTAATGCGGAAGACCCGGATTTCATTTCAGGTACAGAAAAATATGCCGCCCAATTGAAAAAGAAAGGTAAAGAAGTTTTTTTACTGGGTCTGAATACCCGTAACAAAGAATTATTGGATTATTCCTTTCCCTGCCTGAACAAAAAAAATATCGATTGGGTTGGAAGACCCTTCGGAGCTATCGTCGATGAGTGGTTGAAAAGACCCGTCGATTTAGTTATCCATGTTTCCGCTCTGTGCGATGAACCTCTTGAATATATAACTGCCCTGACACCTGCCGGACTTCGTATCGGACCTGTAACTGCTCAAACCAGTTGTTACGATCTTATGCTCGATATACCGGCTGATACCACCCCCCAGACATTTTTTAACCAAATGGAAAATTTATTAGGTAAAATACAAGTCAGGAATGAACCTACCGTCCTTTAATGGTACCGGCGTTGCCTTAATCACGCCATTTAAAAAGGAAAACATCGATTATGATGCCCTGGAACAAATTATAGAACATGCCATAAACGGAGGCGTCAACTATCTTGTTTCCCTGGGAACCACCGGTGAAGCTATCACTCTTTCCAGTCAGGAATGTCGGGAAGTTCTGGCTTTTACAAAAAATATAGTAAAAGGAAGAGTTCCGCTGGTTGCAGGTTTATTTGGCAGTAACTGGACGGCCTTATTAAAACAAAGAATTCAGAGTTACGAGCTGGAAGGTTATGATGCGATTATGTCCAGCAGTCCGGCTTATAACAAACCACCTCAGGAAGGAATTTATCAACATTATATGGCTGTCCAGGAAGTCTCCCCGCTACCTGTTATACTCTACAATGTACCAGGCAGGACTGGCTCAAACATGTCTGCAGATACTATTTTGCGTTTAGCAAATGATTCTCCGAAATTTATAGCCGTTAAAGAGGCCTCCGGAAATATGGCTCAGATCATGCAGTTGTTAAAATATAAACCAACCCATTTCAGTGTAATTTCTGGTGATGATGCCCTTACCGTTCCCATGATGGCTTATGGGGCTGTTGGCGCTATCAGTGTCATTGCCAATGCGCTTCCCTCTACTTTTTCGGATATGGTCAATGCTGCGGCAAATCAGCATTTTCCTGAAGCTACTTCCCTGAGCAATCGAATGCTGGACATACATGACTGGCTGTACATTGAGGGAAATCCGGTTGGTATAAAAGGAGCTATGGAGTTACTGGGCCTCTGCAGCAGAGAAGTCCGCTTACCTTTAGTGCCTCTTTCAAAAAATGTGATGGATAAACTGGAACTGGAATTAAAAAAGTCGAACTTCCTGTAATGAAAGTGCAGGTTAAAGCAAATGCGGTAGCGCATCTTACCGATGCCCGGTATTTTGCCTCCATGGAAGTGGCATGGCTGGGTTTCAATATGGATCCAATGGCTGAAAATGCAGCAAATCCTGCATTTGTGAAAGCGATTCGCGAATGGATCAGCGGTCCTGTTTTTGTAGGTGAATTTAACTATGCTTCCTCTGCCGAAATAGTTAATATTGCCCATAACGCTGGCTTAGATGCGGTACATTTAGGCCCTCTTTTTAACTATAATGAATTAGATAATATACCCGCTCATTACACCTTATTTGCAGAAATAATGGTTGAGAATAATATGCCAGATACCACCATCAACCCTTTTATTCAAGAATACGCAACAAGAATTAATTATTTTGTCCTCAATTTTTCAAATTTATTCGACCCCATATCCATAGCATGGAAAAACGCCCTGATTCCTTTATGCTCAGCGTTTCCCATTTTTATTAGCAGTCGGGGAGATGCCCGGCAGATAGGCGATCACATCAGACATTTCAACCCTTTGGGTTATTGTTTATCGGGAGGATCAGAAGAAAAAACAGGAGTTAAATCATTTGAAGAGCTGGATGAGATTTTTGACTTACTGGCTGATTTAGCTCTTAAATAAAAAGCAGATGTCCCCTGTTAGTTTAATTTACACCGATGAGACGGAAGCGGGATGTGACGAAGCGGGAAGAGGATGTCTGGCGGGACCTGTTTTTGCAGCGGCTGTTATACTGCGATCGGACATTGAGATTCCCCATTTGAATGATTCTAAAAAGTTATCGTCCAAACAGAGAAATTCATTGCGGTTGCTCATAGAAAACCAGGCTGTTTCATGGGCAATTGGTATTGTTTCCGTGGAAGAGATTGACCAGATTAACATTTTGAATGCTTCTTTTCTGGCGATGCACAGAGCAATCGAACAGTTAACCTATATGCCGGCACATCTTCATATTGATGGAAACAGGTTTAAGCCATTCCAATCGGTTTCTCATACCTGTCATATTGGTGGCGATGCCCGGTATGCTGCCATTGCAGCCGCATCCATTTTAGCAAAAACACACCGTGATGCCTATATGACAGGCATTGCCTCTGGTTTTCCCGGGTATGACTGGAAAAATAATATGGGATACCCAACGTTGAGACACAGGAAAGCTATTCATGAAAATGGTTTGACAGAACATCACAGAAAGACCTTCAAATGGCAATGCAACAAGGAAAATCCTACCTTATTTGAATGAACTTCTGACAAGTCGGCGCCGATAATAAAACATTTCGTAAATTTGCAAAAAATCGGATATGACTATAAGACACCTGTTTTTGATTGTCCTGCTGTATGCTACCTTTCTGAGCCATCCTTTGAAAGGTCAGATCATCAGCGAAAGCCCTGAAGTAGCTGCATTAATAAAAAGTTATACCCTTTCCAATAAGCAATCTGAGTTTATCAGTGGATGGCGGGTTCAGATTATAGCTACTACGGACCGGCTTGCATTGGAAAACACGAAAACACAGTTTCAACATAATTATCCGGATATACCATACCTGGTGGTACATAACCGACCATACTATCATTTAAGGGTTGGTGCTTTTTTTGACAAAAAAGAAGCTATTCTGATGAAGTATTTTTTCAGGAAAACTTACCCCGGAGCGATGGAAATTGCAGACAATAAGTTAACCCTTGATTTACTATTAGCCTCAAAGTTTTAACCACCCAACATAAATGAAAACATGTTAAGAAGTCGTGGTGACCAGCGAAGTTTTGATTTAGTTATTTTTTCGCTTTATTTATCACTCACTGCATTAGGTGTGCTCATGGTTTATTCTGTCAGTCAACGGGAAATTGAAAGTATCGGGCTTTTAAACAGCAGTGCTGGCAAACAGATGATATGGGTGGCCATAGCTATGATTCTTTTTTTAGTAATATTTCTGATTGACTGGAAATCATGGCAAACCTTTGCCTACTTTATATATGCCTTCACCATCCTTTTATTGGTGGGTGTCCTTATTTTTGGAACAGAAATAAAGGGAGCCACCTCCTGGTATTCGTTTGGTGGATTTTCCATACAACCTTCGGAATTAGCTAAATTTGGCACTGCGCTTGCCATTTCATCCTTTCTGGGAAAGTACAATACAAATTTGAAAGACCTTCGGACACAACTGACTGCATTTGCTTTATTTTTCTTACCCATTTTATTGGTACTTATGCAACCTGATGCAGGTTCAGCCCTGGTTTTTCTCTCTTTTACCTTTGTCATGTACCGCGAAGGATTGTCTGTAAATTATTATCTGACTACCTTTTACATCTTAACTATAACAATACTCGGACTTGTGGTTCCGCCTGTTATTATATCCACAGCGCTGCTGGTAGGTGTCCTCTTTTTTTTATCAGGTGGTATTGGCAATGCACTTAACTGGCGGTTTGGTGTCTTATTATGGGCGATTGGCTCCTACATTTTAGTTCGTGAAGAATTTTATATCTTCACCCTACTGGCTAATGCCATGGCTGCCATAGTCTTGGCTATTGCTTATGGAATTAAAAATAATTTTAAAACCATTGCCTTCACCTCTGTCGTTCTGGCCATTGGAACGGGTCTTGCATTCACTGCCAATTATGGCTTCAATAACATACTTCGTCCCCATCAGCAGGAACGGATAAACGTATGGTTACAACCTTCAAAATGCGACCCCAGAGGCGCTCTATACAATGTATTACAATCAAAATTAGCGATCAGTTCAGGCGGAATTGAAGGAAAAGGATTCTTAAATGGAGAAATCACCCGGCTCAACTATGTTCCTGAACAGGCAACAGATTTCATTTTCTGTACCATTGGAGAAGAACACGGTTTTATAGGAAGTGTAGCAACCATTTTAATTTTTATGCTCCTTATGTATCGGATTATCATCCTGGCAGAGCGACAAAGGTCTAATTTTTCAAGAATCTACGCCTATAGTGTGGTGGGCATTCTTTTTGTCCATTTTTTTGTAAACATAGGCATGACCATGGGTATAATGCCCATCATTGGTATTCCGCTTCCTTTGTTAAGTAAAGGAGGATCTTCCCTGTTAGGTTTTACCCTTTTAATTGGTGTTTTATTAAAATTTGATAGCCACAGATATCAGATATAACCCCTAATCTATTTCCCTTGTTTGAATTTACCATTTATAAAAAAAATGAACATACTTCTGCCCGGACAGGTCAAATAAAAACGGCACACGGTGACATTCCTACGCCTATTTTCATGCCTGTAGGCACTTTAGGTAGTGTAAAAGCTATTCATCAACATGAACTTATCGATCCCATAGGCGCAAAAATAATTCTTGGCAATACCTATCATCTCTATCTTCGTCCTGGTATGGATATCCTGAAACAGGCTGGTGGTTTACACCAATTCATGCACTGGAATGCCCCCTTACTAACAGACAGCGGCGGATATCAGGTATATTCACTGGCGTCAAAAAGGAAAATTAAAGAAGATGGGGTTGTCTTCCAATCTCATATTGACGGCAGTAGTCATGTTTTCACTCCTGAAAAAGTGATGGACATACAACGTATAATTGGCGCAGACATCATGATGGCTTTTGATGAATGCCCCCCTTATCCGTGCGATTATGACTATGCAAAAAAATCCATGCATCTGACACACCGGTGGCTCAAACGATGCTGCACCCGTTTTGATGAAACAGCCGGTCTATATGGCTATCAACAAACCTTATTTCCTATCGTACAAGGATCCACTTACCCTGATTTAAGAAAGGAATCAGCTGAAACGATCAGGGATATGAACCGTAAAGGAAATGCCATCGGAGGACTTTCTGTGGGTGAACCAGCAGAAAAAATGTATGAGATTACTGCCAGCGTGTGTGAGATTTTACCCATTGAAAAACCAAGATATCTGATGGGCGTTGGAACGCCGGTAAATATACTGGAAGGAATAGCTGCCGGCATCGATATGTTCGATTGTGTTTTACCAAGCCGCAATGCAAGACACGGTTTACTTTACACCTGGAACGGTATCATTAATATCAATAATGCTAAATGGAAAGATAATCTTGAACCCATTGATGCCCTCAGTAATGCCCGGACAAGTCAAATCTATACAAAAGCTTATTTAAGGCATTTATTCAAAGCCAATGAAATAACAGCGATGCAAATTGCTACCCTTCATAATCTGAGTTTTTATTTATCTTTGGTAGCAGAGGCGCGCGTTCAGATTGAAAAGGGCACTTTTTATGCATGGAAGAACAGCATCCTTTCAACGCTTGATTACCGACTATAGAAAATAATCGTGCCATGTCATTTAATCTCCTGGATCAATATATTTTCAAGAAATTCCTATCTACATTTCTGTTCACCCTGCTCATCATCCTGATGATTTCAGTTATCATAGATTTCAGTGAGAAAATTCAGATATTTTTAGAAGAACCCATTACCAGAAAAGAGATATTACTGGAATATTTTCCCAGTTTTATGTTATTCATCAGTGGCATGCTCTGGCCACTCTTCACCCTAATTGCCGTGATATTTTTCACCTCCAGGCTGGCCGGAAATTCAGAGATAATGGCCATGCTGAGTGCAGGTATTCCATTCAACCGATTATTGAGACCCTACCTATATGCAGCAGGATTACTGACCCTTATTCATCTGATTGGCAGTCATTTTATACTACCCTGGGGCCAGCAACATCTGATGCGAATCACCTATAAGTATATTGACAAAAATGAGGATAAAGGTAAAACCAGAGATGTCCATTTGTTTATAGCTCCACAGACAAAGGTTTATGTGGGTTATTACCGGAAACCCGACAGTACGGCCCGGGATTTCAGGATTGAACAATATGAAGGTCAACAATTAGTAAAACTGTTAAAAGCAAACAATGCTGCTTATCAGGTTAAATCGGGAAAATGGAGACTCACGGAATATCAGATACGCAGTTTTGATGGCCTCCGGGAATCATTTCAATTTTCTAATACAGAATTCATTGATACTGCTTTAAATCTGACCCCCGGTGATTTTGTAGATTTTTCAGGCCAGCAAAATATGATGACCTCCCCTGAATTATTGCGTTTCATTGCATTGCAAAAAGAGCGGGGTGCCGGCAACGTCCGAAAATATGCTTTAGAATGGAATCGAAGAAATGCAGAACCATTTACCATTCTCATACTTACTTTGATAGGCGTTAGTCTTGCAGCCAGAAAAGTACGGGGAGGTATAGGGCTTCACCTTGCCATGGGTATAGGTATAGGGGCAGTATATATCCTATTTTCCAAATTTGTCAAGGTATTTGCCATGGGAAATAATCTGCCCGCCTTTTTAGCTGCCTGGATTCCTAATCTCATCTTTCTGGCCTTCGCTTTCATAGCCATGCACAAGGCACAAAAATAGGCGTTCAACAACTTTCATTTTTTTTTGAAAGAAATGACACAAAAATAAATATCACAATTAATTGAAATACAATTACTTATTAAATTTTAAAAAAATATTAAAATAATTTATGAAAAAATAAAGGTTCATTAGTTGGATTTTGTTTAACATATTCGTAGATTTGGTTCAACAAAAAATTAATTTTGTTTAACGACTGATAAAAACTTCCTTATGTCCCAATTAGAATTCTACAATCGCTTCCATCAGATGAGTCCGGTTTTAAATGCCTTCGCTTATAATCTGACTAAAAATACCGAGGAATCAAAAGATTTGTTTCAGGAGACTGCATTCCGTGCTATGACCAATATGGATAAATTCAGGCCGGACACGAATTTAAAAGCATGGTTGTTTACTATCATGAAAAATATTTTCATAAATAATTACCGTAAAAAAAGTAAAGCGAATACTATTATTGACGATACTGAAAATCTTTTCTATATCAATACCGGCGGAGTTGCTATCCATAATGAGGCAGAATCAAATATGATTGTAGATGAGCTATCCGGATTGATAGAATCGCTGGATGACAGTATCCGTGTGCCTTTCATGATGCATTATCAGGGTTTCAAATATCAGGAGATTGCCGATCAGCTTGATTTACCTTTAGGTACTGTAAAAAGCAGAATTTTCTTTGCCAGAAAGGAATTAAAAGACAGATTGGGAAACAGGTACAGCGATTTGAACTTCTCTTTAGAAGCATAAATGCATCCTGATTTATTTCAAGATTTACTCAAAGACTGGCACCTTATCAATGGAAGAACCCTGCCTTGGGTTGACGAAAAAAATCCTTATAAAATATGGCTTTCTGAAATCATACTTCAGCAAACCAGGGTAAATCAAGGTTTACCTTATTATGTCAGATTTATCCATTCATTCCCCGATATTTTCGCCCTGGCGAATGCTTCTGAATCGGAGGTTTTCAAAAACTGGGAGGGATTAGGGTACTACAGCCGAGCCAGAAATTTGCACTGGACATCTAAATATATTGTAGCAAGTTGTGATGGTGTATTTCCAAATACATACGATGAGATTATAAAATTAAAGGGTATAGGGCCATATACAGCTGCTGCTATTGCCTCATTTGCTTTTTCATTGCCGTATGCTGTTTTAGATGGCAATGTCCATAGGGTTATATCCCGTATTTTTGGCATAAAAACAGATATATCAACACCAAAAGGCAGAAAAGAAATTCAAGAAATAGCGGATAAACTGATAGACCGCCAGGAGCCAGGCAAGTTTAACCAGGCTATTATGGATTTTGGTGCATCGGTATGTTTACCGGTGTCCCCGTTTTGCGGGAAGTGTGTATTTGCTGACAGTTGCAAGGCTTTTCTTACAGACAGCCAAAAAGAATATCCATTCAAAAAGCAAAAACCACCACTTCGGAACAGGTACTTCCAACTCTTTCTAATTCAAAGCGGAGATAAAATATGCTTAACTCACAGGAAAGAAAAAGATATATGGAGAGGTCTGTATATATTTCCCTATATTGAAACAGCCGATGAAAAATGGCAGGTTCCGGAAGTTGGCTTAAAGCTTTGCGGACTTGTTATTGATAAAAAAGATATTCGGGAAATGGAACAAAGAGACAAACAATTACTGACCCATCAGCGGATATATCTAAACTACCATCTAATAGCGTTATCGGATTTACCGGCCGCTATCCCCGATAAGAATCATTTCATGGTACCCATAGATAAAATGAAATCATTTGCTTTCCCCAAATTTTTACATTTGTTTATGAATAAAAACAATCATATTTTTGAATATAAATAAATGAAGTACACCTATTTAGGTATTTTCGCTTATTAGAAATAACTTTTCTGGTAAATTTAAAAATGCGCCTGATTGTCCTTCTCAAATTGAAAAAAGAGCTATACATTGCAGGTATTAAAAAACACAATCAAATGTTATGAACAGAGTAATGCTTATTGGAAATTTAGGAAAAGATCCGGAACAGAGGCAGTTTGAAAATGGTACCAATCGGGTGAGTTTCTCTATTGCGACCAGCGAAAGATACCAGGACAAAGATGGGAACTGGCAAGAATCAACGGAATGGCACGAAATCGTAATGTGGAGAAATCAGGCAGAAAATGCAATGAAATTATTAAAAAAGGGAACTACTATTTTTCTCGAGGGTAAATTAACCCACAGAAGCTGGACAGACACGGAAGGGAAAAATCGAAAAACCACGGAAGTTGTTGGTTCCATGTTCAGGGTTTTAGAAAAGAGAAATACAGGGAGTGATTATCAGACTCCTGCGTTCCCCGGTGGAGAATCACAACAAAAATCTACAGGTGATGCAATAAAGGAAGGAGAGGATTTACCATTTTGAAGTTAACAATGACTTGTAAACATTTATTTGGTAACATTAGCGTAAAAACTCATGAAATTTTAATTAATTTTGTTTTTGTTTAATTATTTCCAAATAAATACGAGTCATTTTGGATACTGAGCCTCCTTCTGGGGATAGTCCCTGTAACACGGAAAGGCCGCTGGGCGGCCTCCATTACCCTCATCCAGTTTATAAAGGGTTTTCACTTTCTGTTTTTTTAGTTATTGATACACCATCCTTGTTTATCGGCGTCCTTTTCATATTGGTTGCGCTTATATTGTCGCTGGTTTTTATCAGACAATTTTTAGGCATAAATATTGAGTTTCGCCAATCAAAAAGTAGCCGAATCAGCCCTTCAGAGCCAATTGAAAACAATATAAATGCTACTAATAATCTGAGAATCAGAAAAGAAATGGCGGCAAAAATTGATAAACTTGGTGAAGTCCAGGTCAGGCAAATCATGCAAGCCAGAGTAAGCATTGTAGCTGTCAGTAAATCGACCGATTATCCTCATTTGCTTGAAATAATCAGAGAATCAGGGTATTCGCGTATTCCAGTATATGAAAACGATCTGGATAGTGTTACCGGGATTCTGCACGTTAAGGATCTGATTGGTTTAGCCGCCGGGCAAACTGAGGATAATTCGTGGCAAAAGCTTATTCGTACACCGGTACTTTATGTTCCGGAAGCAAAAAAGATTGATCAGGTTTTAGGTGCTTTTCAGACTAAACGGCAACATTTAGCCATTGTCGTAGATGAATATGGCGGAACCGCAGGCCTGATTACCATGGAAGATGTAATGGAAGAAATTTTCGGAGAAATTCAGGATGAATTTGACGAAGAACCAGATGTTATATACCAGTTAATGGAGGATGGTAGTTATATATTTGAAGGAAAAACACTGATACACGATTTCTGTAACATTATGAAAATTGAAACCAGTCATTTTGATGAATTAAACAGTGAAGCAGATTCTATTGCAGGCCTGATTCTCGCTCAATATGGAGAATTACCGACCAAAAATATTCATCTGGAGATTAATGGGTTTAATTTTGAAATCATTGCTGCCTCAAGCAGGCGAATAGAACAAATACGCGTGCATAAAATAGCCTGAGTCAATTTAAACACTTTTTTATATCCTATCCTATGTCTGTAAAATTGCGTTTTTTTTATCTTTTATTATTTTTGCTTTTAACCTGTTGTGATTCAACCGAAATGCTTGCACCCAGGCAGAGAGGCTATCCAAAAATTGAATTCCCCACAGGAAAATTAGTAGCCTTTAATAATCCTGCCATTCCTGTACATTTTCAATATCCCGATTATTTAATGGTAACTAAAGATTCCTCCTTAACAGGTGATCTCAAAACCAAAGATAACTGGTTTAACCTGCAGTTACCTGCCTTAAATGCCAGCATCCACTTTAGTTATTATCCGATTACCAAGGAAAGACAGCTTGAAAAATTGGTGAATGATGCTTTCAAAATGGCTAGTTTCCATAATAAAAAGGCAAACTATATAGATGAAATACAATTAAATATTTCACCTGACGTTACGGGAATGGAATTTTACATCAGGGGACCGGCGGCTACACCTTATCAATTTTATTTGACAGACAGAGAGAAACATTTTTTAAGAGGCGTTTTTTATGTGAAAGCACAGGTAAATATTGATTCATTAGCGCCTGTTCATGCTTTCATGATTAAGGATATTCAGAAAATAATAGATGGTTTTTACTGGGATAATTAAAAATCCATACCTATTTTGTGTCTATATAAAGCATTTATATTTTTTAATTTCAAAATAATTAGCTCATGCAGAAATTCGTTTTATTGTTCAGCCTGCTTCTTTTTACCTTCGTTTTATCAGCACAGAATTCAAGTCCGCTGGGGCTTTGGAAAACCATTGATGATGAGACTAAAGAAGCAAAATCTCACATGGAACTGTATGAAAAGAATGGAAAAGTTTATGGAAAAATAACAAAATTGTTATTAAAACCAGCTGATACCGTGTGTGAAAAATGTAAAGGGGAAAAGGCAAATAAACCGCTCATTGATATGATTCTCATTGATGGCCTGGTAAAATCAGGCGAACAATGGAAAGGTGCCAGCATTCTGGATCCGGTGACTGGTAATTATTATGATTGTACCATCTGGCTTTCAGAATCAAATGAAAATGAATTGAAGGTGAAGGGAAAGCACTGGACAGGCCTTTCCCGTACCCAAACCTGGTACCGGATCAAAAGTTAATTCGTGCCAGGATGCTTGATACATGTTGGTGTTAAAGGCAATATTAAACTGAATGTCTCCGTTTTTATTATGATATTACCTTTAACACCAATTATATGCAGGGAAGCATTACTAAAAATCAGCTTATTCAGTTTATCTACAGCGAATCCAGTGAAAGTGAATCTCTCAGGATTCAGGAAGCGCTCAGCATGGATCATTATCTGAGTGAAACGTACAAAGAACTGAAAACAGCCATTCAACGTTTACCCCGAATAAGGAAAAACCCCACCCAAAAAACGGTTCAAACCATCCTTTCCTACAGCCGCAAAGAAAAATGTAAAGCCCATGCCCGTTAATTTTTCATGGCCCTCCCTTTAATTCAAACATTTTTTTTAAAAAGTAGCCGATTTTATCTGCTTTTACAAACAATTTATTTACTTTTGTCGTAAAGTTTTGTTCTTCATGACATAAAACACTTTATTAAATGGCACAACAGGAAAAAGAAGCAAAATTAAAGGCACTCCAGTTAACGGTTGATAAATTGGAGAAAACCTATGGAAAAGGTACCATTATGAGACTTGGTGACAAACAGGTAGATCAGGTGGATGTAATTCAAACCGGTTCACTCGGACTGGATATAGCCTTAGGAATAAATGGCTTTCCAAAAGGAAGAATCATAGAGATATACGGACCTGAGTCCTCAGGTAAAACGACCTTAGCGATTCATGCGATAGCTGAAGCGCAAAAGCAAGGTGGAATAGCTGCATTTATAGATGCTGAACATGCTTTTGACAGAAGTTATGCTCAAACCTTAGGAGTTGATACAGAAAATCTACTCATCTCCCAACCTGACAATGGGGAGCAAGCACTCGAAATTGCTGAAAATTTAATCCGTTCCGGTGCTATTGATATTATCGTTATTGATTCTGTTGCTGCACTGGTTCCCAGAAGCGAAATTGAGGGGGAGATGGGAGATTCCAAAATGGGACTTCAAGCCAGATTGATGTCTCAGGCTATGCGTAAACTTACAGCAGCAATAGGCAGAACACAATGTTGCTGTATTTTCATCAATCAGCTGAGAGAAAAAATAGGGGTCATGTTTGGTAACCCGGAAACGACCACAGGCGGAAATGCGCTTAAATTTTACGCTTCCATACGACTGGATATTCGCAAATCAGGTGCAGCCATCAAAGATAAAGACGGAAATCTGGTGGGAAATCAGGTAAAAGTAAAAATTGTTAAAAATAAAATGGCACCACCTTTCCGCGTTGCCTCTTTTGATATTACTTTTGGAGAAGGAATTTCCAAAAACGGAGAAATCATTGATCTGGGTGCAGAACATGATATTATTCAAAAAAGTGGAAGCTGGTATAGTTATAATGGCGCCAAAATAGCGCAGGGAAGGGAGGGTGCCAAACAATTTCTGGATGATAATCCGGAAGTAGCACATGAACTTGAATTGAAAATTAAGGAGAAATTTAAAAGTATGGAAATCCATAAATCTAAATCTTCGACCGTTGCTGATGAGGAAGATGTTTTCGACGGTAGTGATTTATGATAATCTGGTAACCTGGCTTTTTTATTAAGATTATCATTTGTTTATAAGGGGATTCGATCTACGAGTCCCCTTATCTTTATTAATAAATCGGTTTATGTCCCAGAAAAAATCTTCGGAATCTATCCTGGAAGTCCAGTTCCATGGCATTGCGGATAAAGGACAATGCGTTGGAAAATCGGTGACTGGAGAAACCGTCTTTGCGGTAGGTCCGGTACCAGGTGACAAGGCTTTGGTTAAAGTCTTCAGAAAAAGAAAAGGATTTTATAAAGGAATGGTTATGTCTTACCTGTCTTTAAGCCCCGACAGAGTTGAGCCAGTCTGTGCCCATTTTACGCAGTGCGGCGGTTGTAAATGGCAGCATCTCCATTATAATACCCAGCTGGCACAAAAAGAGAAAGTGGTCAAAGATGCCATTTCCAGGATTGGCAAGCTTTCCGTTGACCAGTGGCATCCTATCTTAGGTGCAGATCCTGTTTATTTCTACAGAAATAAAATGGAATTCACTTTTAGTAACAGGCGCTGGTTGAGTGATGCAGAAATGGACATGAATGAAAATAAATTTTCTCCGGTTCTGGGATTTCACCCCCCAGGTGCTTTTGATAAAGTGATTGATATACATCATTGCAGCCTGCAACAAGAACCTGCAAACCATATCCGAAATACGATAAGAACTATTGCCCTTTCTCAGGATGTCTCTTTTTATGATCCAAGAAATCATGAGGGATTTATGAGGACGCTTCTTCTAAGGGTCACAACCCTTGGTGAAATAATGGTTGTTATTGCTTTTGGAGCTGATGATGCAAAAAAAATCTCCTTGTTCCTGCAGGAAGTTCAAGTGGCGCTTCCTGAAATAACTTCCTTATACTATTGTGTCAATACCAAAATGAACGATAGTCTTTATGATTTGGAAATGCAACATTTAGCGGGAAAAACGAGCATTCATGAACGTCTTGGACATGTAACCTATAAGATTGGACCTAAATCGTTTTTCCAGACAAATACGCGCCAGGCCGTAAACCTTTACCAGATTGTAAAGGACTTTGCTCAGCTCAGGGGAACGGAAACTGTTTATGACCTTTATACCGGACTGGGCAGTATTGCTCTTTATCTGGCTGCCCATGCGAAACATATTATTGGCATAGAAGAAATAGCTGCAGCTATTGAAGATGCAAAAGTCAATGCTAAAGACAATCACATTGAAAATGTCGATTTTATAGCTGGAGATGTCCGTTATTTATTTCATGCCGACTTAATCAGACAATATGGCAAACCTGATATAATCATTACTGATCCACCGCGGGCAGGCATGCATCCTGAGGTGGTAGCGGTTTTACTTGCCGTAGAAGCACCAAAAATTGTTTATGTCAGTTGCGACCCTGCCACACAGGCCAGAGATTTAAATATTCTTTCAGAAAAATACCATATTTTGCAAATGCAAGCAGTTGATATGTTCCCTCACACACATCATATCGAAAATGTTGCCCTATTATCCTTGAAATAATCTCCAATGAAATATGGAACTGGAAGAAAAATACCAACAACTTAAAAATGAATTAAAACCCCTTTCAGCTGTCATGAATAAGGCTACGGATACCTTACTCGATGAAGGTATATCAAAATACCCCATCTTTGTTGTATCTCAACTGGAAATAGAACTGGGGATACCATTGGTACAGCGAAATGAATCACAGTTTAAGTGGTTCATTAACTTATCTACGCTTGAAGAAATGGCAACAAAAAAAATAGTACAAATGGAAAGAATTGATCATTTTAGAAGTATATTTAAAAATCCTGATTCATTCTTTTGTTTGTTTACTTTAAGTGACCTGGGTGCCCAATTCATTTTTTTACCCAGGGATTAATCTGATTCGAATATTTTTGAATATGAATAAAATTGTAATTTTAGAAAGCGAGGAAATCCTGCTGTCCGCCATTGAATTCAGACTGAAAAAACAAGGTTACCAGGTATTATATTGTCCTAAATCAAGTGATATACTGGGATTCATTTCCTCGGAAAAACCGGGTATGCTCATTGTCGATTTAGATATGAAAAAGAAAACAGGTTTACATATTATTGAAAAATTAAGAAAAGCGTACACTTCACCTCTTGGTATATTGCTGGTAGCTGATCCGGAAGATGAAGAAAGCATTATGGTCGCTTTTGAGCTTAAAGTAGATGATTTTTTACCAAAACCATTTAAGCCGGCAGAGCTGATTTTGAGAGCCAGAAGAATTATGAATAATCAACTAAATAATACAATATGAAAGGAATCATCCTGGCGGGTGGACTTGGTACCAGGCTTTACCCCTTAACCCTCGCCGTAAGTAAACAATTAATGCCTGTTTATGATAAACCAATGATATATTATCCGCTTTCGACTTTAATGTCCGCGGGTATTAAAGATATTTTAATTATTTCGACCCCTGAAGATTTGCCAAATTTTGAAAAACTGTTAGGTGATGGTTCTCAGATTGGGTGTAATTTTTCTTACGTACCTCAATTTGTTCCTAACGGTCTGGCACAAGCCTTTGTGTTGGGAGAATCCTTTATTAATGGTGATGCCGCCGCTTTGATTCTTGGAGACAATATTTTTTATGGAAATGGTCTGAATGAAACGATGCAAGCTGCAAATAATCCTAAAGGTGGGAAAGTATTTGCCTATGCCGTAGCGGATCCTGAGAGATATGGCGTTGTCTCTTTTGATGATCAATTTCAAGCCATTTCCATTGAAGAAAAGCCGGCAAACCCAAAATCAAATTATGCCGTTCCGGGCCTCTATTTTTACGATAATCAAATTGTAGATATTGCAAAAAATCTAAAACCTAGTCCACGAGGTGAATATGAAATTACCGATGTAAATCGCCATTATTTATCCCTTGGACAATTATCTGTTAGCGTATTGGGAAGAGGTATTGCCTGGCTGGACACTGGCACCCACCAGTCTTTAATGCAAGCTGGACAGTTTATTCAGGTGATTGAAGAAAGACAGGGCTTAAAAATTGGCTGTATAGAAGAGGTTGCCTGGCAAATGGGATTCATAGATGACGAACAATTAGAAAAACTTGGAAATATTTACATAAAAAGTGGCTACGGACTGTACCTTTTATCTTTGTTGAAAAAGAAGGTTTGTAACAACTAAGTGGTACAAAGACGGCGGGCCTATGGCTCTGTGATTTTATACGAAAGAATACAGCGTCCAATAAACACATTGTTTAAAACAAAGACATTCACTGAAATCCTCAAAATCCTGTAAATCCTGATTCAGAACTGAGCGTTAGGGGTCAATTCCGCTTGCAAAACCTATCGTAAAATATCTATTTTCCATCGGGAATAATCTTGAAAACGAATCCATTTTTATCCTTTCCCATAACAAAGACCTATTAGCTCGGTACATAAAACCTGACAAACAGATTGGCTTATTTAGCTTTATTTATTTTTTGGAAGGAGCGTCAATTTTAAATCGCAGTCCAGTATAGGCCATTCTTCCAAAAACAGGTCCCCAAACCATAGCGCCGTCAAACCATTCACTATAGGGATCATCAGCACTAATAATGGGATAATCCTGTTTGAAGTTGAGCAGATTTTCTATACCAACATACAGTTCCAGTTTATTCCAGATGGTTTTGCTGACTTGACTGTTGACAATAAAGAAATCGGGAGATTCAGAAATAGCGAAAACGGCAGCAGGATTTCCTTTAAGGTCAGGTAATCTTTTTTGTCCCTGCCATTGAATAGTGGCATCAAATTTCCAGCCTCCCAGTAATGTTTCATAAGCAACATTGGTAAACCCTTTATGTTTTGAAACAAAGGGACGCTGCAATAATCCTGCCTGGTACGTTGTTTTTACATCATTAAAACGGTAAGCTATGCGAATGTCCAGTCTGGGTAACACCTCAACATCGAGCTGAGATTGAAAACTGGTAGCATAAGATTTGCCAGAAAGATTATAAAATAGTACTTTTTGAGGATTAGCATCATAATCCACAACGATCTGATTTTCAAAACGGGTATGGAACAGCTCAATATTTAAGGTAGCCGGTTTTTTGATAAGCTGTAATTCCTTTGAAAAACTTATACCGCCATTCCAGGCAACTTCTGCGTTAAGGCCATAAGGAATAGCTGGTTTTGCGTTGATAATCTGGTAAATTCGGGAGGAAGCCATAGCACCAATATTTTCTGCAAAAACAGAAGGCGTTCTTTGCCCTCTTCCTGCAACAAATCTAAATGCCGTTTTTTCATTCGGTGAATAACGAAGATGCAGGCGTGGTGTGACAAAAAAACCATATTGACTGTGATTATCAGCTCTCAATCCGGCAACTAAAGAAAACTTATTCAGATAACTGTATGTATATTCGGAAAAAACACCGGGTACAGACTCATTTCTAAGAAAAGTGGATTCAGCTATAGTTTCATTAAATCGATCAAATTGGTAGCTCATTCCACTCCTAAAAACATGATCTGTACTTCCAATAATTGATTGATAAAGTAAATTGGCATAAAAAGATTGTTGAAAAGCGTCATATTTTCTTTTCCCAAAAATACCATTCTGATTATGATTTAAAGCAGAAAGCTGAAGACCTAAACTTGTCTTTGGTTTATCGGGAAATAAATAGCCCATTTTATACCAACCCTCCATCCGGCGGGTATCCATATTTGCCAGCCAGGGATTATAAACCCCGCCTCCGGGATGCACATGATTTGCACCATTCAGCTGACCACTACTATTTTGTATAAAAGTACCTTTTATACCCCATTGACCTTGAATACCATTTGATGTATTAAATTTCCATCGGTTAGCTACAATAAACTGGTCACCAATAGGACCATCCATAAAATGGTCCATATTTCTGTCCATTTGATCTCTTTGTCTTTTAGCATGTAACAGTAAACCAGTATGCAGATTTTCATTTAACGAATGAGAAAGATTCAAATTAGCTTCAAAGCGATTCATTTCATTTCCGTAAAAGTTAACATATAGCTTTTCGCTGTTTTCAGGTTTTTTAAGTTCCACATTAATTTGCCCGGATATACTTTCAAAACCATTGGCAACAGACCCGATGCCCGGACTTAACTGAATTCCTTCCACCCAGGTACCCGGTAAGAAGGTCAGGCCATAAATAGCTGACAAACCCCGAATATCCGGAATATTTTCTCTGGTTATCGACATACTGGCACCTGATAGTCCTAACATTTCAATTTGTCGGGTTCCGGTAACGGCATCTGTAAATGAAACATCGACTGAGGGGGTAGTTTCAAAACTTTCTGATAAGTTACAACAAGCTGCTTTTGCTAATTCCCCCTCCCCCAGGAGTTGAACTTTCACCGGAGTTAAAAAAGAATAGGAAGTTGTTTTTTTCTTGTAGGTAATTTCAATAGGTTGTAATTCGTATCCACCACCAAGAACAATACTTATTTCCCTTTGCCCTCTCATATCTACGGAATCAGGTATTTTCCCAACGTAGGAAAAAACCAGTAAAGAAGTAGTTCCCGCACGAGGTATGACAAATTCCCCATTTTCATTTGTAAATTCACCAAGATTGGTGCCTTCCCAATAGACAGATGCACCAATGGCTGGTATTTTTTTACCCTCCCCCTTTACATAAACAGTACCTGAAACCGTTGCTGAGGCATCTAATTTTTCAAGATGATCGGCTCTTAACTGGGGATCACGGTAATGGCAACATTCATGCAAACTTTCATAAACTAAGGAATCTGCTTTATATTTCTCGGTATCATGCCCTATTCCGGCAACGGCCATTTGCAATTTGTCCTTATTAAATAAAGACGAAGAAGGTACAACAGATAAAATATTATTATATACGTTATAATTCACTGCACCTACACCATCCACTTTAACGGCTTCTTTTTCAATTCTATTTTTGCACATACCACACAGTCCGTCCACCCATATATAAACCGTATCTTGTTGTGCACATAATGCAGCATTGAAAAGAAAGAGCACGGGTAAAAAAAAGAAGTATCTCATTTGATTAAAGGTTATATGTAAATAAAAACCATGGAAGTTTACATTTAGATTTATCGAAAATGAAAAATAATGTTATTCACTTGTTAATTTCAATTTAAGGACAGGTCCAGTTCCACGATGATATAGCACTGCCACTGCCACTAAATGAAAAATGCCACCATTCTGTCCGGATAGGCTTAAAACCATATTTTATTAGGGTATTATGTAATATTTTTCTGTTTTTATAGGCTACTTCAGAAAGACCCTGATAATCCATATACGCTTCCTTACCAAAAAAATCATAAGGCGTTCCCATATCCAGTTCTTTTTTTGATTTAATATCCTGGAGCGACAAATCCACCGCAGCACCGCGATTATGCATTGACCCTTTAGCCGGGGGTGTAACATAACGGGCATCCGGCACTTTTTTCCACAATTTTTGTTGCACAGAAAGCGGCCTGTAACAATCAAACAATATTATGTTATAACCCTGTTTTTTAAAATCTTCCACCGCACGATGTAAAGCGTTAGCCACCATTGGGTGCAAAAAACAACGCCCACAATCATAAAGAATTGAACCTGTAAAATTATTTGTTGTTGCGTAACGGATATCCAGTACAATGCCATTCTTATCTTCTGTTAATTCAACAAAAGGAAAAGATTGACCAAACATCAGATTTTTTATAAAAAAGGCAGAAAAAACGAAAAAAAAACGCATATTTAAAATTGATTCAATCGCTAAGATACAAAATAAACCATTAAATGAAGCCAACTAAATGTGGAATAGCCTCCCTCCCAAATGAAATAAACCTTTATTTCGAAACTTTTGGAAATGAAGCAAATCCTGCAGTTTTATTGATTATGGGATTGGATGCCCAATGTCTTGCCTTCACCGAAGAATTTATTCAACCTTTACTGGATCATGATTATTACTGTATCCGTTTTGATAACCGGGATATTGGAAAATCTACCTGGTTGAACAATGTATGGCATAGAAAAAATCCATATACCTTAGAAGATATGGCTCAGGACACCATTTATTTACTGGATTATCTGCATATTCAAAAAGTTCATCTGATTGGCGTTTCTATGGGAGGCATGATTGCGCAGCGATTAACCATTTCCTTCCCTGAGAGGGTAAGATCTCTGTGTTCCGCGATGTCCACCGCATTTTTACACGATTTGAGTTTAACAAGGAATTTTCAGGAAAAACTATATTTCCCTTTATTACCCTTTATATTCAGGCATTTTCATGTAAAACATCCCATTCTTCATCCGACAATTACGGTTAAATATTACATGAACATGTACCGGTATTTAAACGGCGCAACATTTCCTTTTGATAAAGAGGCCCTGAAAAAAATTATTATAGAAGCCATTGAAATCCGAAAAGGTCAGAATCCCAATGCGAGATATCAGCAATTCTGTGCAATTATTGCTTCCGGTTCAAGAATATCAGTAATTGGCACCCTAAAAAAGCCATTTTTAGTAATCCATGGCACCTCAGATCCCATCATACCTGTAAGCCATGCTCATAAAATCGCTTCACTAAATAAAGATATTAATTTAGTCCTTGTGAAAGGGATGGGACATACAATGCCTAAGGAGGCTTTTCCATATTTTTATCCTCAGTTATTACATCACTTAAAGATAAGCTAACGCTAACTTATCCACCTGTTGACTTTTTTCCCAAGCCAGGTTTCTGCAAAGGACAATTATTTGATGCACAGGCACTTTATAAATAAATAAGCTCATTTTCAAAATACGCTTCAAAACCAGTGACTTTTCATCTATTTGAGTAATCGCTTCAGCCAGTTTTCCCTCTATAATAGCATTTATGGCAAGGTAATCCTTTTTAAATGAATCCGCAAATCCTGCATTCCTGACACATTGGGAAAGATCATGATTAATATGGGCATGAACACCTAACATTAGATAAGCAAAACGAGGCAACTGATTTTGCTTACAAAGGGAAAACATATTCATCCATGCAGCTGAACAGGATTGACCCTTGAAGTACTGGTCCAACGCATCAAAATAGAACCTTGCAAAAGAAATAACGAATAAAGACATGTCGCCATCATTTTCAAAATATCCGGTCCTTATTTTGCCTGCCACTGTTTTTGTAATAAGCAAATAGGTGTCATGAAACGGAATTAAATTTTGTTGATTTAATTCTTCTAATTTAATTTTTACCTTTTCAAAATGAAGAATCAAATCCGGAAGGTTACCTGTATATGCCGATGAAAATGAGAAAGAATCCATAGTTTGTCATTTACTATACAGATGTACTGACAAACCTGATTCGTTCCGGCATGTGGAAAGAATATACCTTTTTTATTAATTCAAACGTTAATCTTTTCTTAAAAAATTTGTTTTTAAATAAAAAAACAAATTTAATTTTTCAGAAATTATAAAAGAATATAATCTGTAAAACCAATAAAATAGGGGATTACGGGGGTTTAAATCAATAAAAGCTATAAAAATAAAGACCTTTTGAATTGTTAATGTTTTGGTGAATCACTAAAAAGACTGGTATTGTTCAAAGAAAGCCATTAGATTTGCACCATATTTCCATGAACACAAAAAGAGATTTAGGTCTCAAGTGGCGGGATAATTGTTAAAAGTCTGATTTTACGTTATTCTGTCCGTTTTAATCCTATGAAAAACAAAACAAAAAATGCGATAGCGGGCATTATTATGCTTTTTGTTATGGCATTAACCACAACACTCAAATCTGCGGAAATCTTCGAACCGTGGACTACATCTAACCATAAAATGGTTAGTGACAGATTAGCCTCTTTAAAACTGCCCATGCAGTTTGAGGTAAACGAGGACTTACTTAGTAGAATTCAGAATTACACTATTCTTGGAAGAAATGAGACAGAAGCTATGCTTGGAAGGTCAGCTATGTATCATTCTATTTTTGATGCCCAACTACAAAAGGAAGGATTGCCGGAAATTTTACGTTTTTTACCCGTTATAGAGTCAGGAATGAATCCTGGTATTTCTTCAGGTGCAGGTGCTGCCGGTTTATGGCAATTAATGCCACAAACGGCCAGAAATTATGGACTGACTGTAAATCCTTTACTGGACGAGCGAATGGATGTTTATAAATCTACGGTGGCTGCTGTAAAAATGTTGTCTGCCTTATATGATCAGTTTGGAGACTGGGGATTGGTATTAATCGCCTACAATAGCGGGCCTGCCAAAGTTCTTTCCGCAGTTAAACTGGCAGGAACAAAGGAATACAGCAAATTAAGCAAATATTTACCCAGAGAAACGCAGGTTTATGTTCCTGCCTTTGTTGCTGCAACGTATGTATCAAAATTCTATGCCCAGCATAACCTCATCCCAAAATTTCCTGTTCTTTCAAAAGAAGGATTTCGTTCAGTGAGGGTTCATAAACAACTGTCTTTTGATCAAATTGCCAAAGTAACAAATTTATCTGCGGGAACTATTTCAAAATTAAATCCCTCATTCAAACAGAATCAGGTTCCACGTTCTGAATTAGGTCATTTGATTATTCTGCCTGCTGAGGGAATCGCCCAGCTTCGTCAGATACTTGGAGAAGGTGCTGAAAATCAGAAAGATTTATTTCAGACTACTTATGTCATCAGTAAAGATGAGACTTTGGAGAGTATTGCATCATTATTTAAAGTAAAAGTTGAAGATTTAAAAAGATGGAATACACTGCAAAACGATGAATTGGTTATCAATCAGGAATTACAATTATTCCTGTCTAAGAAATCATTAATCAACAAAGTATAGTCCGATTATTTAATTACTCCCAGTTTATGATTTCACTATCTGGTAGTAATTCCTTCAAAAGATAGTTAAAACTCAGTGTTGAACCAGTAGCCCAAACCTTATGTTTTGGGCTACTTTCGTTTTGCCGGATATCTTGCTGACATAATAAATTCCTCTCTGCTAATTGTCTGTAAACCTGCCTGGCAATGGCTGGCGCAGGGTTAACCAAATGGACATTTTCACCCATCATTTCCGAAATGACGGGAATAACGATTGGATAATGTGTACAACCCAGGACAATATGATCAGCTTGAGCCAATATCATAGGTTTAAGAATTGAATCTAATAATTGAGAAGTATCTGAATGATTCCATTTCCCTGCTTCTATAAAATCGACTAATCCAATGCACGGATTTTCAAGAATCTGAATACCTTCTCCAAATCTATTTTTAAGATGTCTGTACCGTTCACTTTTCAAGGTACCCTGAGTTGCCAGAACACCTATTACCCTGGTTTTAGAATTTTCAATAGCTGGTTTTACCGCTGGTTCCATCGCTATAACAGGGATTTGCGGATAAGAACCTCTTACTGTTTCCAGCGCATAAGCTGACGCCGTATTGCAGGCAATTACTATAGCTTTACAATTTTTATTTACCAGATGACCTGTCATTTCGAGGCTAAATTTTTCAATATCCTCTTTCGCTTTATTGCCATAGGGTAACCGTGCAGTATCTCCGATATAATAAATGGTTTCATCAGGAAGTAATACTGAAATGGCGTTGGCGACTGTTAAGCCTCCAACGCCAGAATCAAAAATGCCTATAGGACGGCACGAAGCCATAAATTAGCGTTATAATTAGTTAGACGCTGTTAATTTAGCCTTAACCAATGCACCTACATCACCGGCAGGATCAGAAAATAACAAGATAGACTGGTCAAAAATATAAGCATAGCCATTTTCCTGAGCTACCACTTTCAAAGCCGCCGTCAGCTTGTCGTAGATAGGTTTAAGCAAGGTATTTCTTTTTTCTTGCAGGGTATTCATCATTTCCTGTTGAAACTTGTTCAATTCTTCTTCGCGGACCTGTAATTTTTTACCTTCCTCTTCCTGCATTTTTGGAGATAATTCACCACTTTCCACTTTTTTTTGCATCACCTGATAATCAGCCTGCAACGTTTCCAGCATGGTTTGACCTTTTTTTTGCAATTGCTTTTGTAAGGCTTCGAGCTCAGCTTCTGACTGTTTAACCTCAGGTAATTCGGCAAGAATAGCCTGAGAATTCAAGTAACCAAATTTTTGAGCCTTTAAAGTATTTCCGCCTATTGACCCCATTAGAAGTACAGCGGTTAATAAAATGATGTTTCTCATAAAGTATTCAATTTAGAGCGCTTTTTAAATATCTGAGCGCGAATGTAAGAAAAATGTGTCTATTTTTCGACGGAAAGCTGTTATTTCCCCAAAATACGTCTAATATCCTCCGTTTTATCAAAGGCAGGAGTTGAAAAAATGATACCCGAAGCACTTGCTTTGTCAAAAATAAAATCAAATCCTCTTTCTGTGGCATAAGTTTCAATAACCCCATAGACTTTATCCTGAATGGGGCGAATCAATTCCTGTCTTCTTTTAAATAACTGGCCCTCCGGACCAAATCTTGAATTTTGCAAATCCCTCACTTCCTTTTCCCTGGACATAATTTCATCCTCTCGTGATTTTCTTTGTTCGTCGCTAAGCAGAACCTGTTCAGACTGATACCGATTGTAAATCGCTTTAATTTTATCATATTCCTGTGCAATCTCTTGTTTCCATCGCGCGCTCATTTCATCCAGTTCGAGTTGAGCCGCTTTATAATCACCCAAATTTTCCAGTATTTTGCTCATATCTACACAGGCTACCCGTTGTGCCTGAGCAAAAACACCCATAAAAAGAAAGAACAAGGTGGTTATCATCCCCTTTTGAATGTAACCATTAATTAACCGAAAGATCATTTTCATGTTGTGCATTTAATTGTTCAATTAATACATTAATAACGCTAAGATAAGGTACATTTATTCTAATGATGCAATGAAATTAGTATAAGGTTGTATTTATTCCTCTACAAACCTTATATTTAGCCGAAAAAAAGATGCTTCGTATTGCTGCCAGCTTCATTTCCTGGATAACTCATCCCTTATTGGCCGTCACTTATCTCTATATATTATCCATTTTTATAAATCCTTTTGACTTTGGTTTCAGTAAATGGTCAGATTCCGGCGCTATTATTTTATTTTTCCGCATCTTCCTTACTACCTTTTTTATTCCTGCCTTTGCTGTTTTAATGCTGACATTCACAGGACTGGCCAGGTCCCTTCAACTTCCTGAAAGAGAAGACAGAATAGCACCTTATATTATTACGGGTATTTTTTACCTTTGGATGTTCAGAAATTTTTTAGATAATCCTGACATTCCCAATGCTTTCAGCAGAGCCATATTAGGAGCTTCCATTGGGTTATTTTTAGCCTTTTTTATAAATATTTTCGATAAGATCAGTGCACACACGGTCGGTATGGGAGGTATTTTAGGTTTTATCCTGTTGTTTCTGTTTCAACAAGGAGATACCCCTCTTTTTTTTCAAGGCTTCCACGATAACATCTACCTGATACCCATGTCGCTCGTATTTTTATTTACCCTTTTGATAGCAGGATTCGTCGGATCCAGCAGACTTATTCTGAAGGCACATTCGCCATCGCAGGTGTATGCGGGTTATTTTATAGGGATTATATCTCAATTTATCGCTTTGCGATTCATTCCTTAAATCAATATATATCAAATGTTTATTGGTTCAAGGATAATTTTATTGCTCCTGCTTTTAGGATGGCAACCAAAACGGGTTCAACCATTCAGGGGTAACCCCACCAAAGCCTTTCAGGATTATTTTTCAGGCGTCAATCATTTTAAAGAGGGAAATATTAAGCTGGCTAATCAATATTTTCAAAGTGCAAATGCCAATATTCCGACAAATTTTTCTTTCTGCCTTTCCTACGCCTTAACACAGGGAAAGTTAAACCAACTAAAAGAGGCGGAAGATTTGCTCATCAAAACAAATAGTTTGGTAAAAGGCACCGAAGCAGAAATAATTGAAAAAAAGGCATTAGTCAGCTTTTTCAAAGGCATGATTCAGATTTATAATATGCATTTTGATGAGGCCCAAATATCCCTTAAGACCGCACGTCAATTATTTGAAAAGTTAGGAGACAAAGCTGCCATCAGTATTATTTACAATGCCATTGGATTTTCCATTTTTGCAAATCAGGGTATGAATGTTGATAAATCAAATGATAAAGATTTACACGGCCATTTATTCCCTGTCAGTTTATTCCGGTCTGCAGGTTATTTTCAAAAATCATTATATGCTGATCCCACCAATTTATACGCGCAACATAATTTTAGTGTTTTGAATGATACCTTATGTTTGGATTATTCTGCACCTGTCCTTAAAAAACCAGCCTTAGACCCATCCCAGCTATCCGAAGACTGGCAATTGAGCTTGTTAAAAAAATTACAGATTCATCCTGATGATGAAATTGTCTTTTTACTTGATATTTCCGGATCCATGGTAACTGAAAAAGTAAGTTGCACCGGATTAGACAGGTTTAGAACAACTCAATGGCTCACAAATAGTATTTTAGAAACTTTAGTATCTGATAATCAAATTGGTATAGGCACCATTGGCGGAGATTGCCATACCCCGCCAACTGCCTGGAAAAAAGCCGGCAGTACTTCCTTAAATGAAATACAAGCTACCATATCGAATATTCTGCCGGAAGGAAGTACCCCACTGGCAAAAATGATAGCACTTTCACCCGAATTATTTTCAACTAATGGAAAGAGAAAAAAATCATTGATTCTTATTAGTGATGGTGCGAATACCTGCCCTTATCCACAACAGCAGATTTGCGAATCGGCAAAAATGCTGGCCCGGATGAAAATTAAAGTTCATGTGCTTTCATTTTTACAAAATACAGCAAGTCACGCTGCAGCCTTTGCAGATTATGAATGCCTCACTGAAACAACCGCCGGGAAATTATTGTATTTAGAAGATAACCAGTGTCAGATGAATTCCATTTCCTATGATTTGATACAAGCCTGCGGCTTAAAATTACCCCCTTTTGAAAAAAGTAATTGCCTGGATTCTTCTATTCCAAATTTATGGATGTATTTCAAGTCAGACCTCTTTATTGACAACAAAAAAACCCTGAAGAAATGAGCACACCTGATAATAAAGAAACAATGAGAACAGAAATTCATACTATTGGTGAGTTTGGCCTCATTGATAAATTGATGTTACCCTTTTCCATTAAAAACAGCTCTACCTTGAAAGGGACAGGTGATGATGCGGCAGTTATTGACAATACAGGTTTCAAAACGGTAATCAGTACAGATATGCTCATTGAGGGTATTCATTTTGACCTGATGTATCATCCATTGAAACATCTTGGATATAAGGCGGTAGTTGTCAATTTATCTGATATTTATGCCATGAATGCCCGGCCAAAACAGATATTTGTCAGTATTGGCATTTCAAATCGCTTTTCCGTAGAAGCCGTTGAAGAATTATACCTGGGAATTCAAAAGGCCTGTGATATTTATGGGGTTGATCTGGCAGGAGGTGACACCACTTCTTCACCAAGAGGTCTTGTATTAAGTATTACAGCTGTAGGGCAGGGGATTCTGGAAAAACTGGTATATAGAAATGGAGCAAAAGCAGGTGATTTAATTTGTGTTTCCGGAGACCTGGGAGCAGCTTATCTCGGACTTCAGTTACTTGAACGGGAAAAAAGGTTATTTCTGGATAATCCAGAAATTCAACCCGAGTTTGGCGAAAATAATTATCTTATTGGCAGGCAGTTAAAACCAGAAGCAAGGGTAGATATCATTGATTTATTCGAAAAACACAACTTAACCCCAACTGCTATGATGGATATTTCTGATGGCCTTGCCTCAGAAATATTTCACCTTTGTAAACAATCGAAAACAGGTGCTTTTATTGAAGAGTCAGGTGTACCTTTACTCATTGAAACTGAGTTACAGGCGATTCAATTTGGACTGGATCCCATTACCTGTGCACTTAGTGGCGGGGAGGATTATGAACTTTTATTTACCGTAAAGCCCGAAGATATTGATAAAATAAAATTTTCACCCGATATTTATATCATAGGTGAAATTGTTCCTCCGGAAGACGGTATTACCCTACATACAAAAGGTGGAAACAGACATGCCATTACTGCTCAGGGCTGGACCCACTTTTCATCTTGATTAAATATTTTTTAAATTGATTTTTATGAATATCAGAATTCTTTTTGTTTCAGCATTGTTCCTTTTTTCCGCGCTGCAAAGTTGTCAGTCTGATGCAAAAAATAAAGTTGAGGAAAAGGAAATAACGATAAAAGTTCCGCGGTTTGAAAGAGACTCAGCATTTAAATATGTTTCTCAACAGCTTGCATTTGGACCCAGAATTCCTAATTCTGAAGCGCATCTTGCCTGTCAGTCCTATCTTGCCTCTTCCCTAAAAAAATTTGGTGCTGAGGTTACAGAACAAAAATTTATCTCAAAATCTTTTGATGGTAAATCCTTGAATGGTAATAATATCATTGGTCGGTTCAATACATCCGCTCAAAGAAGAATTTTACTGGGTGCCCATTGGGACTCCAGACCTTTTACTGATTCTCCTTTAACGGTTGGCGATAAAAATCAACCTGTTCCAGGTGCAGATGATGGTGCCAGTGGCGTTGGCGTTTTACTGGAAATCGCCAGACAATTACAACTGAATCCTGTTGATTTTGGCGTTGATATTGTATTTTTCGATTTGGAAGATTATGGGGACAGTAATGGTGGAGCTTCTGAAACCTGGTGTCTGGGAAGTCAGTATTTTTCAAAAAATCTGATTTATCAGGCTAATGAAAAGCCGGAATATGGTATTCTGCTGGATATGGTGGGCGCTTCAGGCGCCCGGTTTGCGAAAGAGGAAATATCTGTTCAATATGCTGGAAACGTGGTAGATAAAGTATGGAACCTGGCACAGGCTATGGGCTATGGCAATTATTTTGTAAACGATCGGGTTGGAGCGATTACCGATGATCATTATTTTGTTAACTCCATCGCTCAAATACCTATGATTGACATTATTAACAGACCGGTTGATACCCAAACAGGCTTCGTTGCCCATTGGCATACCCCCGAAGATACGTTGGATAAGATAGACCGGAATACGCTGCGTGCTGTTGGCCAGTTAATACTTGCTATCATATACAGGGAATATGGTGGAACACTATAATATGCGTTTAAAATCTGTTTTATCCCTCATTTTAAATCCTAAAAAGATAGGTTTACTGTTGTGTTTACTTCTGCCAAATGTAAACACAGGGCAAAAACCCCCTGCTTTTAAGGAAATCAAGCGCCTTATTCCTTCTGATCTGGAAAATGCAAGGCGTTTAGGTGATGCCCTATTGCAGGACGCTTTACAACATGGCGTTGATAGTTCTATCGCACAGGCAAACTATGCTCTTGGCCTTGTATTTTATTACCAGAATCAAAATATTGTCTCTGCAAAGTATTTCCAAAATGCTTTAAATCAAGATTTTGCAAAAAAAAATATAGATTTTTCAGAGAAATGCCTCAATAATCTGGGCGTTAATTATGAAATTCTGGGTAAACTTGATAAATCTTTAATAGCTTACCAGCAATCCTTAAAAATAGCAAAACAAAGAAAGGATACATTTGGTGTGGCCCAGACTAATTTGAATATTGCCTCATTAAAGGCAAAGACCGGGGATTATGAAAATGCAATAACTTTAAATAAACAAGCACAGGATTACTTTTTAATGGTCGATAACAAGGAGCTAACTGGATTGACTTATTTAAATGCGTTTGTTTTTTACCATGAAAAAAAAGATAAGGTAAAAGCCATAGAAAATCTACTTAAAGCTAAAATAATATTTGAAAATATTCGAGACACACTCAGCTTAATCAAATCTTACGCCAATCTTTCCAAATTCTATGTTGATTTATCGAACTACAAAAAAGCGGAATTTTACTTTGAAAAAGCAGTAAACCTTAGTGACATCTTCCAATCTTATGGATTCAAATCATTCGTTTTAATCAAAGGCATTGATCTGTATATACAAAAAAAGAACTTTTCCTTGGCAAGAAAACTATTACAAGAGGCAGAAAATAATGTAGCAACATATCCAAATGTGGAAAGAAAAAATGAACTTTCCGCCATTAAGGTAAGATTGCATGCTAATGAGGGAGATATTTCCGGTTTTGAAAAATCTTTTAATCGTTATGTAGAAGACAATACCCGGCTAATGGTTGATAATTTTAATTCTGATTATGAAGAGTGGTCTATTATTTACGAAAAGGAAGAATTAACCAGTTCCCTGGAAAAACTGGCAACTCAAAATAAAAATAAAAACAAAACTATTATCCTGTTTAGGATATTGTTCATCATATTAATTCTTTTTCTATTTACAGGCATAATGCTTTATGTAAGACTGCGCGCCAGTTACAGGAAAATCTTTCAATTAAACAATACCATTCCCAATAAACCATTTCAGGATAAAAATATAGCCGATTCCGATAGTAATGAACAAAAACTCTATTCCTTATTTTTAGAAATTCAACAGCTGATGGAAAATAAAAATTTTTTCCTAAGGCCTGGTCTAACTATTTCAGATTTGAGTACGGCCCTGGGCTCAAATGATAAATATATTTCCTTGTCAATTAATAAGTTTGCCCGAATGAATTTCAATCTTTATATCAATACTTTGAGGATTCAGGAAGCAAAAAAATTATTATTAGGCACAAGTGCAGAAAGTTCCATACAAGACATCGCTATTACCTGTGGTTTTGGAAATGCATCCTCATTCATCAGGGTTTTCAAACAGGTTACCGGATTAACCCCTGCGTATTATGTCACTTTAAGTAAAGAAATGTCATAATTTCCTGATTTGATTATCAAATTTTCTTGATTTGATAATTTAAATCATCTATTTATGCCAAATTATTAATTATGTTTGTGTTAAATAAAAATTACTTCAAGTTCTAAGGTGCCTTCATTTTCTGAGGCACCTTTTTTTATTAAATCAATTATCAAAAAGAATTCGTTAATTTGTGATATATGAATAGTAAACATGTACCAAATCGCATTCTTTTCGGGCTAAAAGTGAAACAACTTCGACAGGCATTAGGATTTTCTTTTTTAGAATTATCACAGCAAACAGGACTTTCCGTTTCTTATCTGAATGAAATTGAAAAGGGCAAAAAATTCCCTAAGTCCGACAAATTACACGCCCTTGCTTCCGCTTTGGGTCAATCACCTGAAAAATTAATCACTTTTTCAACAGAGGATGGCCTGGATACCATCATAGAATTATTGGATTCTAATTTTTTAAATGAATTACCCTTGGATTTATTTGGTATTGATCTGTCAAAAGTAGTAGAGATCATAGCTCAGGCACCCATCCGGGTTGGTGCCTTCATCTCTACCCTGTTGGAACTTTCAAGAAACTATGCCGTCAGGCAGGAAAATTTTTATTTTGCAGCACTCCGTTCTTTTCTTGAAATGCATCAAAATTATTTTGAGGATATTGAATTTGCCGTAGCAGCATTTATGAAAGAATTTGATGTACCGGCAAACAGACCTATTTCTGATAAACTTCTGGCAGATATATTATCAGAATCATTTGATTACAATGTTGATTATAAGGGATTGGATCAATATGAAAATTTGAGCGATTTATACTATCTGTTTTTGCCAAAGTCAAAACAACTGCTTCTTAAAGGGAGTTTAAACAGCATGCAGCGTTCTTTTTCATTTGGCAAGGAACTTGCTTTTAACTACTTACAACTAAAAGAGAGAGCCTATACCTCATCCATTTCCCAAGGTAAAGTTTTTGAGGAGGTTTTAAATCATTCCAAAGCTATTTATTTTTCTGTAGCCCTTCATTTACCTAAGGATCAATTTATCAGGGACATACAACATATTTTCAATCAAAAAGACTGGAATCCCCGACATTTTTCTCAGTTGATAGATCAGTATATGGTTACCCCGGAAATGTTCTATCATCGGATGACGAATATATTACCTCAGTTTTTTGGGTTAAAGGATATTTTTTTCATGCGTTTTGTCTATCTCCCTGGTGAAGAATCATTAAAGGTTGACCGGGAATTGCATTTAAATAAAAAACATCAGCCCCATGGCAATAACCTCGCAGAGCATTATTGCAGACGCTGGATAGCCGTCGCTTCTATTTTAAATGATAATAAGGTGGAAAACGCCACGATGCATGCTGAAATTTCTCGTTTTCAAGAGAATAGGGAGTCTTATCTTTGTTTAACACATTCAAGGCTAAACTATCCAAAACCAGGTACAAAAGTCAGTTTAACCCTTGGCATTTTATTTGATTCTTCATTGACGGAAAAGATAGCTTTTGCCTCCAGCGAAAAGTTAATTAAAAAACAGGTACATACTACTTGCGAAAGATGTCCAATCTCTGATTGTAAAGAAAGGGCCGCTCCTCCTGCTCAAAGGGAAAAAAAGAAAAAAGCACAGGAAATAGAAGCTATTTTAAAGGACTTACTGAGCCAGTGATTTTTATTCCAGATTGAAAACTACCCATATTCAAAAATTGTTACCTTAATAAAGTTTATTTGCACCTTATGCTTATGTTCCATAATATGCGTTTATTTCTGAATTTATCCTGCTGGATAATTTTTATAAATCCCCTTATAGCCCAAAATATAATGAGCTACCCTGAACTTAATCTTGAAAATATCTGGAAGGAAAATAAATTTGCGGCAAAATCAGTTGCTGGTTTCTCATTCCTGGCCGACGGTACCCATTTTACAAAACTTCAACATAATAAAATAAGTTCCAATCATATCATAACCGGCGTTGAAGTGGAAACCATTTTTGATGGAGAAAAGGAAGATGTCAAAGGATTACTGAATGGTTCCATAGATGATTACGCTTTTAGTTCTGATGAAAAAAAAATATTACTCCTGCTCCATCAGGAAGCCATTTACAGGAGGTCAAAAAAAGCTGTCACCTTTTATTTTGACAGAGTAGGCAAGCATTTGAAGAAAATTCATCATGGTTCAAAAATATCCTATCCTACCTTTTCTCCCGATGGCAATATGGTTGCTTATGTGCTGGACAATAATATCTATATATGGGACATGCTATCTGATTCCATCATGTCAGTAACCTCAGACGGATTTAAAAACAACCTGATAAACGGTACTGGTGACTGGGTTTATGAAGAAGAATTTGGTTTATCCAAAGCATTTGAATGGTCTCCTGATAGTCGGCATTTAGCTTTTCTGAAATTTGACGAATCTAAGGTACCACAATTTACTATGACCAATTTCACCGGAAAAGCTCATCCAGACTATGTGACCTTTAAATATCCAAAAGTGGGAGAACAAAATGCAAAAGTCAAGGCAGGCATTTATTCCATATCTACGCATAAGACCATCTTTGCTGATATGGATACAACCGTTGAATATATTCCACGTATTCAATGGACTAAGGCAACCGGCCATTTATGCGTTTTAACCCTCAACAGGCACCAAAACCATCTAAAGAGGTTTTTAATGGATAGTGAATCTGGAAATATAACGCTGTTACTGGAGGAAAAAGAAAAGACCTACCTTGACATTGAAGATCATTTGACTTTTTTAACCCAGCAAGATCAGTTCATCAGAACCAGTGAGTCCTCCGGATGGAATCATCTTTATTTGTACCATGCGGATGGTCGATTCATAAGACCCTTAACTAAAGGAAATTGGGAAGTCACTGATTTTTATGGTGTGGATGAAAAAACGGGTTGGGTTTATTTTCAGGCAGCATTGCATAATCCCAAAGAAAGGCAGGTATGCCGGGTAAAACTGGATGGTTCAAAGCTGGAGGAGATAGCTGAGCTTCCCGGTTGGAACAGCGCTCAATTTAACACTACTAAAACGCTTTTTATTTTAACACATTCCAGTATTCAACAACCACCTGCTTATTCAATTAACAGCTCTGATGGGACGGAAATAAAACGACTTGAGGAAAATACTCAATTAAAAATCACTCAAAAATCTGTTCAGGTTCAACCTGTTGATTTTTTCGATTTTCAGACAACTGAAAAAGTGAACCTAAATGGCTGGTTGATAAAACCAGCAAATTTTAACCCACAAGGTAAATATCCTGTTCTGATGTTTGTATATGGCGGACCGGGAAGCCAGCAAGTGACAGATAACTGGAAAGGTCAGCAATACTGGTGGTTTCAATTACTGGCTCAGAAAGGTTTTGTTATAGCTTGCGTTGATAATCGGGGTACCGGGGGAAGAGGTGCCGAATTTAAAAAAGTGACCTATCTGAACCTGGGCAAATATGAAACCGAGGATCAATTAGAAGCCGCTACTTATTTAGGAAATCTTCCTTTCGTTGACGCCACAAGGATCGGTATATTTGGCTGGAGTTACGGAGGGTTTATGTCCTCTCTTTGTTTATTAAAAGGAAACGAGCTTTTTTCAACTGCCGTTGCTGTAGCCCCGGTTACCCATTGGAAATGGTATGACAATATTTATACCGAAAGATATATGCGCACCTTATCGGAAAATCCATCTGGTTATGAAGCGCTGGCACCTGTAAATTTTGCCCAACAATTAAAGGGTAAATACTTACTAATGCATGGAATGGCCGATGATAATGTTCATTTCCAGCATACAGCCGAAATGGCTAATGCCTTAATTAATGCCGATAAACAATTTGATACCTATTTTTATCCAAATAAAAATCATGGCATTACCGGAGGAAACAGCAGATTGCATTTATACCGAAAAATAACCGATTTCTTGATGCTACACCTGCGTGGTGGGGAAGTAAAAACCAGGATACCAATGAATGGGAGAATTGAAATGATGCGAACAATCCAGGATTCAAAGGGGAAAAATAATATTCCAATAAAAGAATAATTCAAAATGGCAGATAAAAAGAAAAAAAATACACCTGATTATATTAATAAAAGGGCACGATTTGAGTACCAGTTTTTAGATTCCCTTGAAGCTGGTATTATGTTGACCGGCACCGAAGTTAAATCGGTCCGGGGAGGAAAGGTGAACCTAACCGATGCATATTGTCTTTTTGAAAGAGGCGAATTATACATAAGAAATTTGTATATACCTGAATACGAAAATGGCACCTATTATAATCATGATGCCAGAAGGATCAGAAAATTGCTTCTCCAGAAAAAAGAATTAAAAAAATGGGAAAGGAG
>Ga0172376_10000582_pt1 | contig 46963 bp, 33 predicted proteins | sample Lak35m_FD_121114 | JGI IMG/M metagenome (GOLD analysis project Ga0172376, IMG submission 121114) | Freshwater microbial communities from Kabuno Bay, South-Kivu, Congo - kab_092012_35m | ecosystem: Environmental > Aquatic > Freshwater > Lake | place: Democratic Republic of the Congo: South-Kivu...
CCGGCCGAGCCGCCGCAGAGGTGCGTCACGACGGTCCCGACGAGGACGAGCGGTGCCATGCGCAGCGGCACACCCCCGCCCGGTTCGTGAATCTCGTCGACCACGAGGTTGCTGCCGGCCTCCGCATCCTTCCCGAACGACGCGTACATCCAGCCGATCGCCGCACCCGCCACGGGCAATCCCCAGACGAGCAGCGGTGCGTCGAGCCGCAGCCGTGTCGCCGCATCGAGTGCGGTCATGAAAAACGCCACGGCCGAGCCGACGACCGCCCCCAGGGGCACGGCGAGGAGCGACCACATCAGCACGTACCGGGCCGCCCCCGCCTCGTGCTCGAGGAACGTCCGCAGCGGACCGCGAGACGCGCCGGGCGCCACGACCGGCTCGCCGGGATACGATGCTCGCGACAACGGGTTCCCCGGGAGACTCGGCATGGCCGTCAACGTGGCCGTCAAGGTGGGAGACCGGGCGCCGGCGTTCCGCGCGACCCTGCAGGACGGCTCGACACTCGATCTGGCCGACCGCATCGGACGCACGGCGATCGTCCTGTTCTTCTATCCGAAGGACGACACGCCGATCTGCACGGCGGAGGCCTGCGCCTTCCGCGATGCGTACGAGGAGTTTACCTCGGCCGGGGCCGAGGTCGTGGGCGTCAGCAGTGACTCGGCCGAGTCGCACGCAGCCTTCGCGCGGCGGCACCGCCTGCCGTTCCCGATCGTCAGCGATCGCGACGGCGCCGTCCGCCGTCTCTACGGCGTGCCCCGCACGCTCGGGTTCCTGCCCGGACGGGTGACCTACGTGATCGATCGTGAGGGGATCGTGCGGCTCGTCTTCAACTCGGCCCTCTCGTCGGCCGGTCACGTGCGACGCGCGCTCGACGCCCTGCAGTGATGCCGGTCGGGCCGACGCAACCGGCACCATCGCGCCCACCCGCCATCTCGTCGGCCGACTGGGCAACCTGCGGGCCTTGTGCCGATCGACGTTTCGGGGCAGGTGCGCCGCGCGGCGACTCCGGCCCCGTGAGTCGCTTTCCGAATCCGAGGTGCGCCATGTCGATCCACCCCCGACCGATGAACCAGACGCCGCTGGGACTCTTCTCGATCGATTGGAAATCCGCCGCGCTCGGCATGGGCGTCGCGTTCGCCATCTCGTGGGCGCTGGTGGCGCGGCCGGGTCGCGCGGACCTCGCGGCCCTGGAGACGCAGATCGCCCGGCTGTCGCGCACCGCCGCGCGGCTCGATGCGGCCCGCGACGGCGTCTCGGGGGTGAGCCGGCTGCTCGCCGCACTCGAGGAGCAGGCGGTGCGGACGCCCGCCGCGGAGGCGGCCCTGCACAGCGCCGCCGCGTCGCTCGAGATCATCGACCGCGTGCACGGCGAGCTCGTGCGCGGCGGCGCCTCGCTCGACGTCGCCCACGCGGCGGCGGAACGGCTCGCCGGCCTCGGTGACGCGATCGTCTCCGAGGCGACGGGCATCGAGACCGCGAGGACCGGTCTGGAGCAGCTCGCCGGGCTCAAGGACAGCCTGATCGTCGCGTCCGCCGGCATCGACCGCGCCGCCGGATCGTTCGAGCGCCTGATCGATCTCAAGGACGGGCTCGTCGCGGGAACGGCCGGCCTCGACGCGGCCGAGGAGTCGGAGACGCGGCTGGTGGAGCTGAAGGACCGGCTCGTCGAGGATGCCGCAGGACTCGGTGCCGCCGAGCAGGTCTCCGCGCGGCTCGCGCTGCTCACCGACGGACTCGCCGCCGAGGCCAACGGCCTCGACCATGCGGAGGAGACGCTCGCGCGGCTCGGCGATCTCTCCGATTGGGTGCGCACGTCGTCGGGCATGCTGGGCGATCTCCGCAACCTGGTCGCGGATGTCGTGATGCTCGAGCCGGCCGTGCAGCGCGCCGTGCGGGCGCTGGAGCCGGTCGTCGAGTTCACGTCGCTCGGTCGACGGGCCGCCCGTTCCCAGGCCCCCGACACCACGGCGACCGAAGGCGAGACCCGCGTGATCGGCGTCGCCCGCACCCCCGCCGACGCCCGCCCGTGAGGTCGACCCACGGCGGCGCGGGCATCCGGGCACGAACGCCCACCACCGTTCGTGCCCGGTCCGGTCCGGCGGCGGCCCCGAGCCGTCGCTGACGGGCCGCGACGTCAGGAGAAGAGGAGCTCGACGTCCTCGGCCGTCAGGCTGCCGATCACGCTCTCGTCGGCCCGCACGATCGACTCGGCCAGCTCGCGCTTGCGGTCCTGCAGGGCGACGATCTTCTCCTCGACCGTGTCGCGTGCGATCAGCCGGTAGGCGAAGACGCGGCGCGTCTGCCCGATGCGGTGGGCACGATCGACGGCCTGCGCCTCGACGGCCGGATTCCACCAGGGATCGAGGATGTAGATGTAGTCGGCCGCGGTGAGATTGAGCCCCTGACCGCCCGCCTTGAGGCTCACGAGAAACAGTCGGCAGTCCGGATCCTCCTGGAAGCGGGCCACGCGGGCCTGCCGGTCGGTGGTGCGACCGTCGAGGTACTCGTACACGGTGCCCCGTTCGTCGAGCCGCCGACGCACGATGGCGAGGAAGCTCGTGAACTGGCTGAAGACGAGCGCCTTGTGCCCCTCGGCCACCACCTCCTCGAGCTGCTCGAGCAGGACGTCGACCTTCGCGGACGGGTCGTCGATCCGCTGCGGGTCGACGAGGCCGGGATGGCAGGCGGTCTGCCGGAGCCGCAGGAGCGCCTCGAGCACCGCGATCCGCGTGCGTCCGATGCCGAGGCGGCCGATCCGCCCGGCGAGCTCCTGCCGGTAGTGTTCCCGCAGCTCGTCGTAGGCCGTGCGCTGCTTCGAGCCCAGCTCGACGAACAGCGTCTGCTCGGTCTTCTCGGGCAGGTCGGAGAGCACCTGCGCCTTCGTCCGCCGCAGCAGATAGGGACGGACCGCGCGGGCCACCACCTCGGCGCTGCCGCGGCCGTCGGCGAGAAAGGAGCGCAGCCGCCCGGCGCTGCCGAGCTGCCCGGGGTTGAGAAACTCGAAGATGCTCCAGAGCTCACCGATGTGGTTTTCCACCGGCGTACCCGTGAGCGCGAGGCGATGCCTCGCCTTGAGGAGCCGGCATGCCTTCGCGGCCTGGCTGGCGGCGTTCTTGATCGACTGCGCCTCGTCGAGGACGACGTAGTCGAACTCCATCGCGCGCTGCGCGAGCACGTCGCGTCGCAGCGTGCCGTACGTCGTCACCACGATGTCGTGCTCCGCGAGCTCGCCGGCCTCGATGGAGCGGGTGTTGCCGGTGTGGTTGAGGACGCGCAGGGCAGGCGCGAACCGCCGGGCCTCGTCGATCCAGTTGAAGACGAGGCTCTTCGGCACGACCACGAGCGACGGGCGATGCGCGATGCCGGCCTCGCGCATCGCGCCCTGACGGCGGAGGAGCATCGCCAGCACCTGGATCGTCTTGCCGAGGCCCATGTCGTCGGCGAGGCAGCCTCCCAGGCCCATGCGTTCGAGAAACGCCAGCCAGCCCAGGCCCTCGCGCTGGTAATGACGGAGCGTGCCCTGAAAACCCTCCGGCTCGTCGGCGGCCTCCGGCCGCTCCCCCCGCGCGAGCTCGTCGCGGAGCCGCTCGAAGGCCTCGTCCACCTGCGCCCGCGGCTGGCTCGCCAGGAGCGCGTCGAGGAGGGCTACCTGGATGCGGCCATACCGCAGCCGGCCGTCATGCTTCTGGCCGAGCGCGGTGAGCGGCTGCATCTGCGCGGCGAACGAGTCGGGCAGGATCCCCACGGAGCCGTCGGCGAGCGTCACGGACCGCGAGCCGGCCGCCAGCGCCTCGAGGAGGGCGGGCAGTTCGGCCACGACGCCGCCGAAATCGATCGTGGCCGAAAGCTCGAACCAATCGATGCCGCTCGTCACGTGCCAGGCCACGCTGCCCGCGGGACGGTAGCGGCGGCCGGACACCTCCACCGCCCAGCCGGCGGCGGCCAGCTGAGACACGGACCCATCGAGCCGCCCGCGCGGCACGAGCACGTGATGCACCGCCGGCTCACCGTCGGCCGCGCCCCGCGGCGGCAGGAACCCGTGCCGCGGCAGCACGGCAAGCGCGGCCCGCTCCGCCGCGCGGTCGCGCCGCACGAAGACCCGCCGCGTCGTGTCGACGACCGCGCCGGCCGGATCGTCGGCGGCCACGGCGGTGCCGGCGTAGTCGAACCAGATCCGTCCCGCGAGGTGCACCCGGGCCCCACCGCCGCGCCGCGGCGTGCCGGCGGAACGGAGGTCGTCGTCCGGCGGCGCGATCGCCGGCGCATCGTCGAGCACGAGCTTCGGCTGCGGTGGCCCTGAATCGATCCGCCATCCCGTCCATGCGGGCAGCACGAGACGCGGAGGGGCGGCGAGGCCTGCCAGTCGCTCCACGAGCCCGTCGGTGTGGGCGGCGGAAATCTCGATCGGACCGCGTCGTTCGAACTGCTCCACCCAGCCCGTGGCGGTCGTGGCCAGGTCGTCCCCGGTCGACTGCAGCCGCGCGATCCGATCGCGGAAGACGACGAGGCCCGACCCGAGGATGAGCAGGGCCTCGCGGAGCTCCACCCGCTGGCTGCCGCGCACGAGCATGCCCCGCAGCGTCGCCTTCGCAGGGCGGGGCGGGGGCGCGTCGGCATCGTCCCCGCGCGGTGGTCGCAGCGCGTCGTCGTCGGGCTCGAGGACGAAGGCGAACTCCCACGGCCGGCCCGCATCCCAGAAGAGCGGCACGACCGTCTCCGGTGATCGCCTCGGCTCGGGCTGCAGGAGCAGCCGCCCACTGGCGCAGAGCGTTTCGAGGTGCAGCGCCGCCGAGCGCGGCCGCAGCGCGATCCGGGCGACCTCGCGCCGCCCCAGCCGCCCCACCACGCTCTCGCCGGCCTGGTCGCCGGTGGCCAGCGGAGGCATGCCTGCTCCGGCCGGCAGGACGACCGCTCCGAGCAGCCGTTCGAGCAGGTCACGGTCATCGGGCTCGAGCGACTCGATCTCCACGTGACCCGGTCCGATGACCACCGGCCGCGGACGTCCGGTGGCGTTGCCCGCCACGTCGGTCGACATCCGGCAGGGCGTGATGACGGCCACCCGTGCGTCGGTCGACGCGCCGAGATCGAGCAGGAACACGAGATCGCCACCCACGCGCCGCGGATCCGGAATCGTGACACCGGTCGATCGCAGGGCCGGCTCGACGAGCCGCCGCCGCTCCTCGAGTTCGGCGGCCCATGCCGGCTGGCGCGGGCCGCCGCGCCGCGGAGGGGTGAAGACGGGCGCGGCCGGCGGGACGGCTCGGCCCGCCACGTCATCGTCTGGTTCGCCTGCGAAGCCCACGTCGTCGTCCGCCGCACCGTCGGCCTGAAGCGCGATCCCCGGATCGATGCCGACGTCGTCGCCGACGATGTCGAGCGTGACCGGGGTCTGATCATGAATCCCGGAGAAGAGACCCCGACGATCCACCTCCAGGAGCGCGGCGGCGAGCACGGCGCACGGCCGCCCGCGGCGGCCTGCCTCGGTGGAACATTTCGTCTCGAGGGTCATGCCCCCGCGTCGATGCGCCGACAGCTCGAGCACGACCTCGTGCTCCGTGCCGTCCGTCGCCACCGTGGCCCGCACCTGTCCCACGCGGGGACAGGCGATCGCGGATGTCGAGAGCCCGCGCGCCGCCCTGATGTCCGCCGGCTCGAAGAGATGGAAGAGTCGCTTCTCGAGGGTCTTCATGCAGTCGTCCGGAGGGTCCGGCGCCCGGCGGCGCGCAACACGCCACTGTACCCCGTCGCACCCCCGCGTGGCGAACGCGCCGCTCATCCGGCCTTTACGGTCGCCACGACCTCGAGGACGTTCTCGACGGGGGTCTGGGGGAGGACGCCGTGCCCGAGGTTGAAGATGTGGCCCGGGCGGCCGGCGGCCAGGGCGAGAATCTCCCGGGTTCGACGCCGCACCGTGTCGCGATCCGCGAGGAGCACGGCCGGCTCGAGATTGCCCTGCACGGCGCGGTCGTGGCCGACGGTCTCCCACGCGCGGTCGAGATCGATTCTCCAGTCGATGCCGATGACCGAGCCCCCCGCCTCCGCGAGCAGGGGAAGCAGCGCCGGATTCCCGGTCGCGAAATGGATGACGGGCGCCCGGCGGGACGCCTCCGCGATCGCCGTGCGGGCGTGGGGCAGCACGTACCGTCGGTAGTCGTCCGGTCCCAGGCACCCGACCCAGCTGTCGAAGAGCTGCACGACCTGCGCGCCGGCATCGAGCTGGGCCACCAGGTATCGGCTCACCGCGCGCGCCAGCCGATCGAGCAGGTCGTGCCATGCCGACTCATGGCGATACATGAGCGTCTTCGTGTGGAGCCACGCGCGGCTCGTCCCGCCCTCGATGCAGTAGCCGGCGAGCGTGAAGGGCGCTCCCGCGAATCCGATGACCGGAATGCTGGCATCGAGTCCCGCGCGGGTCGCGCGCACGACGTCCATCACGAAGCCGACACGGTCGACATCGTCCAGTTCCCGCACCCGGGCCACGTCGGCCGGCTCGCGCACGGGGTTGTGGATGACGGGCCCCTCGCCGGCGGTGAACTCCAGATCGAGTCCCATCGGTTCGAGCAGGGGCAGCAGGTCGCTGAAGATGATGGCGGCGTCCACGCCGAGCCGCTGCACGGTGGCGATCATCACCTCGGCCGAGAGACGGGGCGTCTTGCAGAGCTCGAGGAACCCGACCTTCTCGCGGACGGCCCGGTATTCCGGCAGGTAGCGGCCCGCCTGCCGCATCAGCCAGACCGGCGTCCGCTCGACCGGCTCGCACCGGCAGGCCCGCATGAAGAGCGACTCGCTGAAGCGGTCGCGAGCGGGCGGCTGAACACTGGGCTGCTCCATGGGTCGGAGTATACGGCGGCACGCCTCGCAGGCCGGTCACGGCGGCTTTTTTCAGCGGCCTCCCCCGGCCCGTGGCGACAGCGCGGCACGGACTACGATAGAAGGGTCGCGTAACACGCCACGTGCGGCGGCACCGGCGCCGCGTCGTGCCCGGTTTTTCTCCGCCTCCTCCCACCCGGGCCTCCGCATGGCCGAATTCGTCGCGGGCATCTCCGTCGTCTGCTTCGCGGCCAGCTACGCGGTGGCGCTCGCCTGCGAGGCGCTGCGTCCTGCCTTGCGTTCGGGGGTGCGCGGCATCGCGATGCTCGGCTTCGCCGCGGCCGGACTCCTGGCCCACACGCTCTTCCTCGTGTGGCGAGCGGCGACCGAGCCCTCGATCCCGCTCTCGAGTCCGTTCGACTGGTACCTCCTGGCCGCATGGCTGCTCGCGGCCGGCTCGCTGTGGTTGACGATCACCCAGCCGCGTACGCCGGTCGGCCTCTTCGTCTTGCCCGTCGTGCTGATGCTCGTCGGTGCGGCCCAGCTCTCCAGCCGCCAGCCGTTCCCCCAGAGCCCGGCCACGCAGATCTGGGGCGCGATCCACGGCATGTTCAATCTCGCGGCGAGCGTGGCGGTGCTGCTCGGCGCGGTGGCCGGCGGCATGTGGCTCATCCAGGCGGGACGGCTCGCCCGGAAACGGGCGCCGGTGCAGGGCTTCCGCATGCCGAGCCTCGAGCGACTCGCCCACGTCACCTCGCGCACGCCGGGGATCGCCGCGTGGACGGCAGCGGCCGGCTTCGTGTCGGGCATCGTGCTCAATGCGGTCAACCGCCAGCGGGGGCTGCTCGAAACGGTGCCCTGGAACGATCCCGTCGTCGTGCGGATGGCCGCCGTCGTGGTCTGGCTCGTGACGGCCGACGCGCTCGTCCACGCGGCCCGCCGCCGGGCCGAGGGACCGCGGGCCGCCGCCTGGCTGGCGCTCGCGAGCGCCGCCGTGCTCTCGGCGTCGATGCTCTGGGGCGTGTTCGGCGCGACGCGGCACGGCATGCCTCCGCCCGCGTCTCCCGCGGCCGCATCCTCCGGCCCCGCCACCGCCGGACACGAGGACTCCCCATGACGCTCGCACTCGTGGGAGGAACGCATCGCACGGTGCCGCTCGACCTCCGCGAGCGCCTCGCCTTCTCGGCCGAGCAGACGGCCGACGCGCTCGCGCGGTTTCGTGATCGCTTTCCGGGACGCGAAGGCGTGCTGTTGTCGACATGCAATCGCGTCGAGTTGTACGCGGCCGGTGCGCCCGACGCGCCCGCGCCCGACGCCACGGACATCGTCGCCTTCCTCGCCGAGTGCCGCGGGCTCGATGCGACCCAGCTCGAGCCGTTGCTCTCGTGGGAACGCGACGAGGCGGTGGTGCGACACCTCTTCGCCGTCGCCGCCGGCCTCGACAGCATGGTGCTCGGTGAGCCGCAGATCCTGGCGCAGGTGAAGCAGGCCTGGACGCTGGCGCAGGAGAACCGCACGGCGGGGCCGGTGACCGGCGGCATGTTCCAGGGCGCGCTGCGGGCCGCCAAGCGCGTGGCCACGGAGACCGGCCTCGGCCGCCAGCGGGTGTCGATCCCGAGCGTGGCGGTCGCGGACTTCGCGAGCGGCGTCTTCGAGCGGTTCGACGACAAGCGCGTGCTGCTCATCGGTGCCGGCAAGATGGCGGCCGAAACGCTGCGGTACCTGCGCGAGGCGGGCGCCCGTGATGTCACGATCGTGAACCGCACGGCGGGCCGGGCCGTGGAACTCGCGGCGCGACTCGGGGCCCGGCCGGGGCGGTTCGATCGCCTCGCCGCCGAACTCGTGACGGCCGACCTCGTCGTCAGCACGACCGGCGCGTCGGATCCGGTCGTCACACTCGATCTGTTCGCCGCGGTGGAGCCACGTCGCGAGGGCCGCCCGCTCGTCGTGCTCGACCTCGCGGTGCCCCGGGACTTCGATCCCCGCATCGGCACCCGGTCGGGCGTGTGGCTCTATTCGGTGGACGATCTCGCCGCCGCCTGCGACGCCAACCGCCGCAGCCGGCAGCGGGAGATGCCGGCCGCGCTCGCGATCGTGGACGAGGAGACGCGGCGCTTCATGGGCGACCTCCACCATCGCTCGACCGCGCCCGTCATCGAAAGGCTGCGGGCGGGATGGAGCGAGACGGGCGACGCCGAGCTCGAACGACTCTTTCGCCGCCTGCCCCACCTCGCCGACGCGGACCGCGACGAGATCCGGCAGGCGTTCGATCGCTACGCCGCGAAACTGCTCCACCCGCCGCTCGTGTCGCTGCGCGACGAGAGCCGCTCGGGATCGCCCCACGGACTGCTCGACGCCCTCAAGCGACTCTTCGATCTCGACGACTGACCGTCAGGCGCGTCAGCGTGGCAGGCACTGGGCGAGGGCGAGGAGCGCGTAGCTCGTCACGAGATTGGCGTCGTCCTCCATCCAGCGGGCGTTCTCGTTGACCCAGGCACCGTCGCCCCGCTGCCGCGACACGAGCACCGTGGCGAGCTCGTTCCGCCAGTCGTGCTCCTTGCCCGCGGCATCGACGAACCTGTCCTCGCCGAGCACGGCCAACGACTTGGAGGCCGTCTGCAGGAAGTAGTAGGCCCCCGCCGTGCCGAGCCCGGGGTTTTCCTCGAAGGTGTAGTGGCGACGCAGCCACTCGAGCGCCGCCTTGACCCGCGGATCGTCCCGGTCCACGCCGGCGTAGATCATGCTCTTCAGGCCGGCGTAGGTCATCGATCCATAACTGCGGAGGCCGCCCTGGGGCGTCTGGCCCGCCTGGCTCTCACCCTCGCCGAAGGGCGTGTAGTAGAAGCCCCCGTCGGGGTTCTTCTCCGCCATCGGCAGCGTGTTGTGCGGACCGGGCAGATTCTGCGTGCGCGAGACGAAGGCGAGGGCCTTCTGGATGGCGGGATCGTCGGGGCTCGTGCCCGCCTCGCGCAGCGCCTCGATGAGGAACGCCGTGTTCGACAGGTCGGGCCGCGACTTCCTGCCGTACCCGGCGCCGCCGAAGGCCGGATCCTCCGGCCCCTTGCCCTCCCCTTCGTCCCACTGCAGGCCCTTGAGAAAGGCTTCGATCCCCTTGATCTCCCGCGTGTAGCGACCGTCGGCATTGCAGGCGACGAGTGCCATGAGCGCGATGGAACTCTCGTAGTTGCCCACCGGAGAGTCGACCTGATGGATTCCGCCATCGGCCTGCCGGAAGGTCATCAGGTAGCCGATGCCGCGCGCGACGGCGGGCGCGTCGGCGGGCGTGCCACTCCTGGCAAGCGCCGTCACGGCGAGCGCCGTCACCGCCGGTCCCATCTCGGCTGAAAAACTCCCGTCGGCCGCCTGCCCCTTCTCGATGAGGTAGGCCGAGCCCTTGGCGATCGCGGCGCGGACATCGACCGGCTCCGCGGCTCGAACGCCGGCGGGCATCAGGATGGTGACACACGTCAAAGCCGCACAGGCGACGCCTGCTCGGCGGACCGCGACGGTCAGGAAGCCAGACATGGCCGAATCTCCAGAGAAGTCGGGCGACGGGTGAACGTGCACCGGATCGAGGTCAGGGGTCGGCCACGACCTCGCCCCCGGCACGGCTCCCCAGGCTGCGCCAGACCGAGGTGTCGATCGTGCTGGCGATCGATCGTGTCGACCCGTCCATCATCGCCACGTTGACCGCTTCCGGATGGTAACTGCGCGAGGTGATCGACGCGAACGTCTTCGCGGTCGTGCTCGTCCCCTCCTGCCGCGAGTTGTAGTCGATATCGTGGAGACGACCGCCGGCGGTATGGGGCACGAGCGTGTTGGGCGTGAACACGGTGGTAAAGCCGGTATGGTGGACCCGTCCGTCGGGCCACTCGGTGTGGCCCGTGCAGTCGTTCGTCGCGGGACCCAACTTCGCGTCACCACCCGCCGCGAGCCCGGAGATCTGCGCGGGGTCGGATGGCACCGTCGCGGCAGGCTCGGTAGTGTTGCGCACGTACGGAGTGAAGGCCTTGACCTCGGCGATGCAGAGCGTGTTGCTCAGTCCGTCGGTGAAGGCTGACGGCTGCAGCCGCGCGTTGGGTGCGAAGGCCCCATCGCCGCCGCCTCCCGTGGCCGGGTCGTACACGAACCATGTCCCGCAGTTGAAGCCGTAGGTGTGCGGGTATACGAAGGCCGTGCCATTCCTGGTACGCATCGTGTCGTTCCGCTCCGCTGGGCAGAGGAACACGGGAATCCGCGTCGTCGGCACACCGCTGGCGGCGTTTGAGCCCAGGTCCCACGCCTCCTCGAGGTTGACCTGCACCCCCGCGGTGTCCTGTTCGATGAACGACAGGATGCGCCCGTGCACACCCCATGAACCGTTGTTGTTCGCGAACGTCGTCCCGGGACGGTGGTTCAACGTGGGCGGAAAGATGCTTCGCGCACCGGCGAACTGCTGCACGGCGAGACCGAGCTGGCGCACGTTGCTCGAGCAACTCGACCGCCGTGCCGCCTCACGCGCACTTTGCACCGCCGGCAGCAAGAGGCCGATGAGCGCCGCGATGATCGCGATCACCACGAGCAGCTCCACGAGCGTAAAACCCCAGCGCGGCGTCGGCTGAAGTCGTTGCATCGTTCCCTCGGTCAGCCTCTTCGGGGCACCGGACGGGAGCGGCCGCCCACGCGGCACCACGACACCGGCTCCCACCGATGGACGGTAGCACGTCGCGTGCCACGCCGCTCGATTCACGAACGGCCTGTATCCGCGGGCTCGCGACCGCGGGTCCACGTCGAGGTGCGGTGACCCGCGCTCCGCGCGCGGTGAAGGTTTCACCAGCGGATGGGAGGCCGGGAGTGGAACCTCCGCGGAAGCGGCCGGTGCGGGCTTCCACGTCCATTCGCACGCCTGGAGGCGTGCGCCACTGGTCCGCTCGCGCTGGAGGCGTACGCCGCGAGAGTGGGTGGGCCTGGAGGCGTGCGACGCAGGCATGCGGGGGGTGAGCCCGATTCCCGGCGGGCGAGGTCGACGCGCTGGCACGCGCATTCGCACGCCGGGAGGCTCACGCCACGAGGGCACCGTTGCCGCGGGCGCGTCCCGGCTCAGGCCGGGGCCGCCGGCAGGGCGCGTGGGTGCGGAGGCACACGCCGTGGCGGGGGCTCGCAGCCCTGCTCCGCGCCCCACTGCTCCCGTTCCTCGTCGCTGGCGTAATACATCAGCCACACGGTCGGATCCTCGTCCTGCGTCGCACTGCAATCCCAATGGATGTAGTTGTCGGGCAGGTCGACCCGCTTCACCGTGGCGGGCAGGATGTCGCGACGGATGAGCGAATACAGCTCCCGGTCCGACAGGTGGTCGGTGTAGTCGAGCACGATGCGCTTCGAGTAGAGCCGCTCGATCGTCTCCCACAGCCGCTCGCGCACCTGGTCGTCGTCGAGCGTGCAGACCGGCTGCAGCGCGAGCGTCGGCTCGAACCATCGGGCGAGCGGCACGAGCGGCGCCTGCTCCCACGCGAGCATCGACTCGAGAAACCGGTTCTCCACGGCCGTGGGCAGCGACTGGAAGTCGATCTCCCACACCGACTCGTCGAGAAACGGCTCGATCGCATCGCGCAGTTCGCCGTTGCGGATGAGGCAGTCGACTTCTTCCGGATCAGGATGGTGGGCGAGGGGCATTGCCGGCGCGTCTTCCGAAGGAGGGCGACGGTCTCCTGGCAGCCGTCGCGGAACCACGGAGTTGACGATACCCACGGCACACGCCGCTTCAACGAATCCGCCGGGGAAAAACGCGGATTTTGCCCGCCTCGGGTCGGCACGATCCCTACGAAGCGACGACTCCACGCCGCCTGCCAGCACCGCCCCGTTTCACCCGCTTCCGGGGCTCGCCCGATCCGACCGTCACGGCCGCGGCGATTCGCCACAGGCCGCCTGCTCGAGCGCCGCGATCTTGCCCACGCGCCGGCCATGCCGGCCTCCCTCGAACGGGGTGGACAGCCATGTCTCGATCATCGTGTCCTGCAGTTCCGGCCCGATCAGTTCGGCGGACAGGCAGAGCACGTTGAGGTCGTTGTGGCGCCGGCTCATCTCCGCAGTCACCTCGTCGTGGCAGGTCGCCGCGCGCACCCCGGGCACCTTGTTGGCGGCAATCGCCATCCCGACGCCGGTGCAGCACAGCAGGATGCCACGATCGACGGCGTGCCCGGCCACGCGACGGCCGACATCGGCGGCGATGTCGGGATAGTCCACCGCCTGCTCGTCATGCGAGCCGCAGTCGATCACCTCGTGCCCGAGCCGCTCGAGAAGACCGGCCAGTCGTCGCCGCGCGGCCACGCCGCGATGGTCGCTTCCGATGGCTATCCGCATGAACGCGCCGCTCCCGTGGAACACGCTCGCCGGTCCGGGCGGGCGCCCGTCAGCCGGGGAACTCCCGGGAAAGTGTATCCATTCTCGCGGCCACATGCCCCGCAATCTGCGCGGCACAGCGACGGTAGGTCTCGAGGGGCCCGCCGATCGGGTCGATGACGTCGCGACGGCCCGGATCGAGCATCGAGACCCGCCCCGCCGCATCGGGAAACTGCGCCAGGATCGCGTCCCGATGGGCTGCGGTCATCGTGAGGATGACGTCGGCCTGCCGCACGAGCGCTTCCGTGAGGGGCTGGCTCTCGTGGGCCGAGAGGTCGCCACGCAGTTCGCCGGCCGCCTCGACGGCCGCCGGCGACGCCGGTCCGCCCCCCCAGGCGGCGAGGCCGGCGCTCGCGACCACCACGCCGCGTCCATCGACCTCGTCGATCTCGCATCCGAGCCGCTCGGCGGCCATCCTTCGGAAGATCGCCTCGGCCATCGGGCTGCGGCACGTGTTGCCGGTGCAGACGAAGAGCACCATGAGGCTCGCGAGACGGCGCATCGTCTCCTCGCTGACGACGCCGGGACGCACCATCCGGAACGAGCTCCCGACGAGTTCCACGGTCGAGACGGGCTGCGCGTACCGCGCGCGACCGTCGTCGATCACGAGCGCGAGCCCCGGCTCGGCGCGTTCGAGCACGTCCCCGGCGGTCACGGCGGGAATGCGTCCCTCTCCCACCGTCTCCGCCAGGACGACCGGACCGGCGAGCATGCGCATGCAGTCGGACACCATCGGATGACCCGGCACGCGCACCCGCAGGCGGCCGTTCGCGACGACGGCCGCGCGCGACGCCGCCGGCAGGCGATGGACGAGGCTCTCGGCATGGTCGTCCGGCAGGATCATGGCGACGGGTCCCGGCCAACAGCGCCGCGCCATCCGGCGTCCCACGGACGTCATCGCGGGAGCCCAGTCGAGGACCTCGTCGGCACTCTTCAGCGCGAGCGTCAGCGGCGGCTCGTCCGCAGGCACCGCCGATGCCGCACGGAGCCGCTCGGCCGCCGCGGCATGCCTGGCGGCGACGGCCACGACGTAGTCGGTCTCGGTGGGAAAGGCCACCGACTGCCCCTCGGCGAGCGCCTGCACGGCCCGATGCACCACGTCGCGGGCATCCTCGGCGCGACGCAGATCGATGACCATCGGCGGCATGGGACGGGCCGGCAGCCGGGATCGAGCCGGCCTCCCGAGATGAGCAGTCGAGCCCTGTGACCCTACTCGCGTCCCCGAAGACGAGTCAAGAATCGGAAAGTGGGCAAGCGCGTCGAGCGCGCCGGGCACGCCCGCGACCGCCGTGAATCACCGGGACGGGCCACCGCACCGTGTCGCGAGCGATGTGGACACTTTTCGCCTTGTGACGCCTGACGGGGGCGGCTATTTCTCCGCGGCTTTTCCGCCCGTCACCCCCCGGCCGCATTGATGCGCACCCGACGCACCGCCGACTCCCGCCCGCCGACCGCCCCGTGGATGACGCTCGCCGTCGCCATCGCCGTCGGCAGCCTCACGGTCGGCGCCCTCGCGCAACCGCCCGCCCCCGCGGCGCCGCCGGCAAACCTGCCGCTGCCTCCGGAGTCGTTGCCGCCGGCCGATCGCATCATCGAGGTGCGGATCGAGGGGAACCACGCCACCGAGGTGTCGAAGCTCCCCAAGCTCGTCACCCGGGCCGGCCAGATCTTCGATCCGCGGGCCATCGAGACCGACGTCCGCACGCTCCACCGCTCGCGGAAGTTCGTCGATGTGCAGCCGAAATACGTGCGCGTGCCGGAAGGCGTCGTGGTGATCTTCCAGGTGGTCGAACGGCCGATGGTGCGTCACGTGAAGATCGTCGGCAACCAGCGGGTGACCACCCGCACGCTCCGCAAGAAGAGCGAGATCGAGGTGGGCGACTCGATGGATCCCTACGTCGTCGAGGAGGCCCGCCGGCGGATCGAGTCGTACTACCACGAGAAGGGATTCGACGCCGCCCGGGTGACGACGGTCGAGGGCAATCGGCCCGAGGATCACGGGGCCGTGTTCCTCGTCGACGAAGGGCGCCGCCGCAAGGCCCTGTGGACGACGTTCGTCGGCAACTCGATCGCGACCGACGCGCGGCTCCTGACCCAGATCAAGAGCAAGCCGGGCATCTTCTGGCTGCTCGGCGGCGACATCGATCGCGACGTGGTCGACGGCGACGTCGAGGCCCTCACCGCCTACTACCGCAGCCTCGGCTTCTTCCAGGCGAAGGTGAGCCGCGAGGTGCAGGTGGTGCACGAGGGCATCCGCGACTGGACCTACCTGACGTTCGTGATCAACGAGGGGCCGCGCTACACCGTCCGCAACGTCTCGTTCATCGGCAACAGCAAGTTCAAGACCGAGTTCCTCGAACGCGACCTCAAGCTCAAGAGCGGCGAGCACTTCAACCAGGCGCAGATGGACACCGATCTCAATCTCATCCGCGACATCTACGGCGGCCGTGGCTTCGTCTTCGCCGACATCAAGGCCGACCCGAGGTTTCTGGAGGAGCCCGGCCAGCTCGATCTCGTGTACAGCGTCGAGGAGGGGCTGCGGTATCGCGTCGGCAAGATCAACGTGCGGATCAAGGGGGACCATCCGCACACGCGGCACAGCACGATCCTCAACCGGCTCTCGCTCCGCCCGGGCGACATCCTCGACATCCGCAAACTGCGCGACGACGAGCGCCGCCTCAAGGCGAGCATGCTCTTCGCCGCCGACGCGTCGAAGGGGCAGGGGCCGCGGATCGTCTTCTCGAAGGCCGAGGAGCAGACGCCGATCGCGCGGGCCCCCGAACGCCCCGGATTCCGCGGCCAGAGTCTCGACGACGAGGAGGGCGTGATCGACCTCGTGCTCGAGGGTGACTGGAACGAGGAGGGCGCGGCCGATGCGGAGGAGCGAGTGGCCGAGCCTGCCGCAACCCCGCGCGAGCCGGGCGGCGCCGCACGCCATGGCGATCTCTCCGGCCGGCCGGTGTGGCGAGGCCAGAGCCCGCAGGCGCTGCCGCCGGTCACCGCCCAGCCGCCGCAGGGATGGGGCGGCCGGCCGCTCGCGCCGACCGGTCCCGAGGCGCTCGACTATTCCCGCATGGTGGCCCCGCCGCCGGCCACCGTCGGCCAGCCCGCGCCCCTGCAGGCCGTCCCGTTCCAGCCGGGGCCGGGTGGCCAGCCGGTCTACACGGTGCAGCAGCCGGTCGCGCCCGGTGCCGGCATCGTGGGCCAGGCCGATCCCAACCAGCCCCCCGGCTTCGGCGGCCAGGGTCTGGGCCCGGGTTTCGCCCAGCCGGGTCCGCTGCAGGGCTTTCCCGGCGGGCCGGGCGCGGCCCAGCCCGGCGGGCTGGCCCCGCCGGGCGCCGTGCCGAACTTCGGCGACCCGCTCCAGGTCTTTCCTGGCAACGAGCCCTACGTGGTCGTGGACGTCGATGCCGAGGAGACGCAGACCGGCCGACTCATGATCGGGGCGGGCGTCAACTCGAATGCCGGCCTCGTCGGCAACATCGTCGTCGACGAGCAGAACTTCGACATCCTCCGGCTGCCGCGCAGCTGGGACGAAATCCGCAACGGCACGGCGTTCCGCGGTGCGGGGCAGCGGTTCCGTCTCGAGGCCGCGCCCGGCACGCAGTTGCAGCGGTACATGGCGACCTTCCAGGAGCCGTATCTCTTCGACACGCGAATCGGCATGTCGCTCTCCGCCTCGTACTACACCCGCTACTTCTTCGACTGGGCGGAGGCGCGCACGGGCGGACGCATCGGCTTCGGCTACCAGTTCGCCTTCGCCCCCGACCTCTCGATCAATGCCGGCTTCCGCGGCGAGAGCGTCGACGTGTTCGACGCCCGCATCCGCGCGCCCGACATCGTCAACATGCTCGGTACGAACGGCGTCTACGGCTTCTCGGCGGGGCTCATCCACGACACGCGCGACAGTCCCTTCCTCCCCACGCAGGGCCACCTCGCCAGCTTCGAGTTCGAGCAGGTCATCGGCACGTTCGTCTATCCGCGCGGCGTGCTCGAGGGCCGGCAGTACTTCCTTCTGAACGAGCGGCCGGACGGCTCGGGACGGCATGTCCTGTCGGTCGGCTCGGTGCTCGGCATGAGCGGCCCCAACACGCCCGCCTACGACAACTTCTTCGCCGGTGGCTACAACACGATCCGCGGCTTCACGTTCCGGGGCGCGAGCCCGCGGCAGGCCGGACCGAGCGGCGCCCTGGCCGTCGTCGGCGGTCCGTTCCAGTGGCTCAACACGATCGAGTACATGTTCCCGATCACGGCCGACGACTCGCTGCGCGGCGTGGTCTTCACCGACGCCGGCACGGTCGAATCGAACGTCTCGATCAACAACTTCCGTGTCGCCCCCGGCTTCGGCCTGCGGATCACGCTGCCGGCGATGGGCCCCGCGCCGATCGCGCTCGACTTCGCCTTCCCGGTGGCCTATGCCCCGTTCGACAGCCAGCAACTCTTCAGCTTCTTCGTGGGATTCGCCCGCTGAAGTCGATCCGGCGGGTGAAGGGGCCATGGCACGTTCAAGAGGGGTCCAGCACATGACGGACCTGCCCGTCTCGAAGGTCGCGGATGAAGGCCGTCGCGAGCGCATCCTCGTCGTCGGCACGCGCTACATCGGCGACACCGTCCTGATGATCCCGTTCCTGCGCAATCTCAGGCGCGCCTTTCCACAGGCCATCATCGATTTCCATGCCGAGGGTGCGGCCCGACACATGCTCGCGGTCTGCCCCTTCATCGACTCGTTCATCATCCGCCGTCGCATGAAGACTGGGTCGGGGACCTTGCGGCGAACACTCGGCGGCATGGCCGCGGAGGCCCTTGCATTCCGCCGGGCCGGCTACACGCATGCCTACCTGCTCAAGTCGGCCCCATCGGCGGCGCTGCTCGCGCTGCTGGCGGCCATCCCCCATCGCGTCGGCTTTGCCCGTGGCCCCAACCGCATGCTGCTCTCCCGCACGGTGCCGGCCCGCGCGGGGCGGCATCAGGCCGATCTGTACCTCGATCTCCTTCGTGCCGACGGGCTCGCGGTCGATGATGGGCACAACGACAACTGGACCGTGCCGGTCGCGGCGGCCCGCGTCGAGTCGCTCCTCGGTGCGGTCCCGGCCGGCCGACCGATCGTGTTCCTGTCGCCGTGCGCGACGAACGCGCGGCGGAACTGGCCGAGCGAACGGTGGGCCAGGACGCTCGACTGGCTCGTCGGAGAACGTGGCTGCGAGATCGTGCTGGCGGGCAGTCCGCCCGACGCCCCCGTCCACGCCGCCATCCTCGCCGGCATGAATCCCGTGCTCGACGGGCACGTCCACGATTTCTCGGCGGCGCTCTCCCTGCCCGAGGCGGCGGCATTGATCGCCCGGGTCGACCTGTGTGTGGGCATCGACACCGGCCTGCCCCACCTGGCCACCTCGTTCGGCGTGCCGACGGTGCGGCTCTTCGGTGGCAGCGATCCGGTGCGCTGGGGCATCTGGCGCGGCGAAGGGGAAATCGTCCACGCGCCCGCTGGCGGCGGCCGTGATCCGATGCGCGGCATCGAGGTCGGTGCGGTGTGCGACGCCGTCGATCGCGTGCTCGAGGAGTGCCTCCGGCGACGACGCGACGTGCGCGACGGTCATCCCGCGGGAGGGGCCACCACGGATGCGGGCCTCGTGTCCGCCGGGGCCGCCTGATTTCCGTCCGTCTCGGCCACGATCTGCCCGGCAGCCGCACGGCCGGCCACGAACCCGCTCGCCCAGGCCCACTGGAAATTGAATCCGCCGATCCGGCCATCGACATCGAGCACCTCGCCGGCAAGGTGCAGGCCGGGGCAGGCCCGGCTCTCCATCGCGTCGAGCCGCACCTCCGCAAGGGGCACGCCCCCGGCCGTCGCCTCGGCGACCGTGAAGCCGCGGTCCCCGACCACGGGCAGCGGCGTCGCCGCGACGAGCGCCGCCAGCCGCCGCCGCGCGTCGCGCGGCAGGTCACCCGCGGGGGGCGCTCCCGCCACCTCACAGAGCGTCCGCACGAGCCGCTCCGGCAGATGCTCGCGCAACGACGAGACCGTCCCTCGGCCCTGCGCCGACACGAGCAACCGATCCACATCCTCCGCGGACATGTCGGGAAGCCATGCGATCTCGAGCCGTGCCGCGGCGTCGTGGTGCAGCGCCATGAGCCAGTGGCGACTCATGTCGAGGACGGCGGGTCCCGAGAGCCCGACGTGCGTGCAGAGCGTGCTCCCCCGGGTGGCATGGAGGCGGCGCGCTGCCGCGCGCAGGGTCAGACGCGTCGGCAGCGTGAGGCCGGCGAGGGAGCGGATCCAGTGCTCCTCCGGCAGCACGAGCGGCACGAGCGACGGCAGCAGCGGCTGCGTGATCGAGTGCCCGAGGGCTTCGGCGAGCGCGTAGCCGCCTCCGTCGGAGCCCGATTTCGGGAGCGACTTCCCCCCGGTGCAGAGGATCGCGCGGCGGGCCTGAATGAGGCCGCCCGCGGTGGTCGCCGTGAACCCGCCGCCACTCCGCGAGAGCGCCGTGACGCGGGCGGGATGGATGAGGCGCGCGCCCGCAGCCCGTGCCTCGCGCAGGAGCGCGTCGAGCACCGTCCTCGCCGAATCGGTCACCGGGAAGAGCTTGCCCGTCTCCTCCCGCTTGAGCTCGACCCCGGCGGCCGCGAAGAAGGCGATCGTGTCGGCGGCGGGAAAGCGGCCGAGCACCTTGCGGATCGCCGCGGGAGAACTGCCGGCGAAATCCGCCTCCGACACCGCGACGTGCGTCACGTTGCAGCGTCCTCCACCCGCCACGAGGATCTTGGCGCCGAGCGTCCGGGCGCCGTCCACCACCATGATCGAGCACGGTCGCCCTGCCGCGGCCCGTCCGGCCCACGTGGCCGCGAAGAGCCCCGCGGCGCCGGCTCCGATCACGAGAATGTCGCAGGCGAGCCCCGGCGCGCGTCCCGTTCCCTCCGCGGGCGTCACGGCTCCGCCATCCGACCGTCGAGCCGTGGCGCCCATGCCTCGACCGCCTACCAGAGGTGATGGACGAGCGGGCGGATCGACTCGTCGTAGACGCGCCGCACCTGCTCGCGGGTCGCCGCATCGAGCGACGCCATCCGCGTCGCCCCGACGTTCTCCGCCACCTGACCGGGGCGACGGGCGCCCGGAATCACCGTCGAGACGGCGTCGAAGGAGAGGATCCACGCCAGCGCGAACTGCGCGAGCGTCGCACCCGCCGGCACGAGCGGTCGCAGCCGTTCCACCGCCGCGAGGCCGGTCTCGTAGTCCACCCCCGAGAACGTCTCGCCTCGATCGAACATCGCGCCCTCGCGATTGAAGGCCCGATGGTCGTCGGCGGGGAACGGTGTCTCGCGCGAGAGCCGCCCCGTGAGCAGGCCGCTCGCGAGCGGCACCCGCGCGATCACGGCCACGCCACGCCGCGCGGCTTCGCCGAAGAACGTCTCCGCGGGACGCTGCCGGAAGATGTTGAAGATGATCTGCACGCTCGCGACATGCGGCAGTTCGATCGCGGCGAGCGCCTCGTCGATCGTCTCGACGCTGACGCCGTATGCGGCCACCTTCCCCGCCGCCACGAGCCGGTCGAGGGCGGCGAACGTCTCGGGGCGCCGATAGACCGCCGTGGGCGGGCAGTGGAGCTGGACGAGGTCGAGCCGCTCCACGGCGAGGTTCGTGAGGCTCCGGTCCACGAAGGCGGTGAGGTTCGCCTCGTTGTAACCGTCCGCCACGTGCGGGTTGAGACGGCGACCCGCCTTCGTGGCCACGAAAAACGGCTCGGTCCGCTCCCGCCGCAGCCGCGCGATGAGCCGCTCGGAGAGGCCGTCGCCATAGACGTCGGCGGTGTCGAAGAAATCGATGCCGTGGTCGAGCGCGGCGTGGAGCGTGGCCATCGATTCGGCCTCGTCGGCGCCGCCCCACTGCGCGCCGCCGATGCCCCAGGCGCCGAAACCGATCTCGGAAACCCGTCGTCCCGTCCTTCCAAAAGCTCGCGTCTTCATGGTCGTGCCCGCCGTGCGTGGTGAAGCCTGCAGGGAGTGTGGACGAAGAACGCCTACACTTCCAGCACCGAGTCCCAACCGTCGGACGGGCGATTCTTTCCATGGCCGCACCACGCGAGGACGACACCCGTCACAGCACCACGCGCGACGCGTCGTGGTGGCGCGAGCGTCGGGCCCGTCCGCTCGCGATGGTCGGCGGACTGCTCGTCGTCACCGGCATCCTCCACGTGGGCGTGTGGGCGATCCTCGGAGGCCCTTGGGAGGGGCCGGTGAGCTGGCGCAAGCCCATCCTCTTCGGACTGTCGGGCGGCCTCACGAGCCTGTCGCTCGGCTGGGTGTGGTCGCTGCTTCCGTACCGGCGGGGCGACACCTGGCTGGCGGCGATCACGGCGTGGGCCCTGCTCGTGGAAGTCGCGCTGATCGATCTGCAGTGCTGGAGGGGAGTGGCGAGCCACTTCAATCGCAGCACGACGCTCGATGCCGGCCTCTACGACGCGATGGGTGCGCTCATCCTGCTCGTGACGCTGGTCGCGGCGGATCTCGCGGTGCGGTTGCACCGGGTGCCGACCGCCCTCGAAGCGGACATGCGCGCGGCTGCCCGCGTGGGCCTGGTCCTGTTCCTCGTGTCGTGTGTCCTCGGCATCTGGGTGAGCGTGCACGGTGATCTCGAGGTGTCGCGCGGACGATCACCGGAGGTCTACGGAGCGGCCGGCGTGCCCAAGTTTCCGCACGGCGCCGCGATCCACGCGCTCCAGTGGCTGCCGCTCCTGGCGTGGGCGGCGCGCCGCGCGGGCCTCCCATGCGCCGCACGGGTGCGACTCGTCGCTGCGGCGAGCGTCGGCAGCTGGCTGATCCTCGTCTACGCGCTCGCGCAGACGCTCTCGGGCCGCACGCGCTTCGACGTCACGCCGGTCACCGGGGCGCTCGTGGGGCTCGGCATCGCGCTCGTCGGTCTGCCCTGGCCGCTCGTCGGCCTCGCGTGGATCAGGCGACTCCGGCGGGGCGACACGGCGACCGTGCCCGGGAATTCCGTGCCGGCCGTGGAGCCGGCCGCGGGGCACTGGTAGGCTTCGCTCTCGGCCATGCAGGCCAGCGGGGGCGAGGGTGACTCAACGGCGATCGAGTCAGCATGGCCGCTCGCCTGGGACGGCAGCCAGCTGCGGCGCGTCATGCACGGACTCATCTTTTTCTACATCCAAAAATTTGCCGAGGCGCTCGCGCTCGGCACGAGCGGCCAGGCGCGGCTCCGCACGACGGTGACGACGGCGGGCAAGACCTACCTGCCATCGAGGGCCTACCCCGATGCGGAGGCGGTGTCCCTGCTCACGAACGTGGCCGAGGCCGCCGATCGGCCGTTGGGCGACATGCTCCGCGAGTTCGGCATCTTCCTCGCGCCGCATCTGGTGAAGGTCGCCGGGCGGCACATCGACCGCGCGTGGCGGACCCTCGACCTCGTCGAACACACCGAGAACGTCATCCATGCCATGATCCGTTCGACGACCCCTGGTGCGACGCCCCCGGTGATCCAGACGGTCCGGCTGGCACCGGACGAGCTGCAGCTCGTGTACACCTCGGAGCGGCAGCTCTGCCGGCTGGCGGTCGGCATCGTGACGGGGCTCGGCCGGCACTTCGGCGAGTTCGTCGACGTCAGCGAGGACACCTGCATGCTGCGGGGTGACCCGTTCTGCTCGTTCGTCCTGCGCACCCGGGCGGCTGACACGCACGACTCGGGCGGCGTCCACGCGGAGACGGTCGTCCTGCCCGCCGGATCGAGGGCGTCGCCTGCCGGCGACGTGGCGATCACGGGCCGTGCGGTCGACGGCGTCGACGAGGACCTGCCGGCGACGATCGGGGGCCATCGCATCCTGCGGCTCCTCGGCCGCGGAGGCATGGGACGCGTCTACCTCGCCTACGACGAGCGGCTCCGGCGCGAGGTCGCGATCAAGACGATGCACCGCGCGAAGGCGGACGACCCGGCCGCACGACAGCGATTCCTCCGCGAGAGCCGCGCGACCGCGGCCGTGGAGCACGAGCACGTCGTCACGATCCACCAGGTCGGCGAGGAGCCGCGACCGGGCCGACCCCACGGCGTGCCCTTCCTCGTCATGCAGCGGCTCTCGGGCCGGCCGTTGCACGCGGTCCGGGACGAGGCGGGGCCGCTGCCGCTCCGGGAGGTGCTCCGCATCGGCCGCGAGATCGCGACCGGGCTGCACGCGGCCCATGCCGCCGGACTCGTGCATCGTGACATGAAGCCCGAGAACGTCTTCCTCGAGGGTCCGGCACGCCGCGTGAAGATCATCGATTTCGGACTCGTCAGCGATGCGAGCGACGACGCGACGCGGCTCACCACCGACGGGACGATCATCGGCACTCCGGCCTACATGGCCCCGGAACGCATCGCCTCCGATGCGACGGTCGACTCCCGCACCGACCTCTTCAGCCTCGGGGTGATGCTCTACGAGCTCCTCGCGCGGAAGCTGCCGTTCGAGGGAGCGTCGCTGGTGTCGATGCTCGCGGCGATCAGCCGCGGCCGGCCGCGACCGCTGGGCGAGGCCGCGGCCGACGTGCCGCAGGACGTCGCCGAGCTCGTCATGCGACTGATCGCCCATGATCCGGCCGACCGTCCGGCCGATGCGGCCACGGTCGCGACGGAGCTCGAGGCGATCGGGCAACGCCTCGCGGCCGATGACCCCTGAACCTGAGGCGGGGCTGGAAGCGGCGGCGGAATCCGGCTTCGAGAAGACAGCGGGCAGGAGCCGGCCCACTTCGAACCGGAGGTTCGCAAGCGGACGAAGGCGACGATGCGCGGCTCAAGGGCGGTCCGTCAGCCGGAAGACCTTCGCTGACGTGCCGTTGACCGGGCTGTCCTTCTTTGTCCTTTTCCTTGTCGATTGTCCGGAGCCGCTACGCGAGTTGGTCGCCGTAGCGGCGGCGGACTTCCTCCAGAAACGAACGGCACCAGCCGTCGAAGCCCGCAACGCAGCGGGCTGCGTTGTCGGCGGCGGCCGTGACGCGAACGGGGTCGAGGTCGAGATCATAGGCATGTCGAAAGAGATGCCGAAAACCCTTGAGTTCACGGACGTCTCGGACCGTATCGCCGGGGAGAAACGCCGGGCGAATCCCCTTCAGATCGAGTGTCACCCGTTCGATCAGCGTGTCGTGGTATGTGCCGGTCTTTTCGAGATGGTTTTCGAACGATTGGCAGAGCCGCTCGAAGGCCTTCTCGAGGATGTTGTAGATCCGGTTGATCTCAAAGGCGGCGGCGGCCCAGCGGCCGTCGGTCGATTCGGCGAGACGGTTGCGAAGCGTGGCGATTGCGCGGCGCATCGCACGGCCATCCTGCTCCCAGCCGTCCTCCAGAATCTGCAGTGCTATGCGATCCATCGTTCGCCGCTCGCTTCAATCACGGGCTTCAGCCGCGTGTGGTCAATGAGGCAGACGTCTGCCTCGCGGCCAACGTCCGCGGAGAGCAGGCTTTGCAGGTATTCGAGGGTCATCCCGACGGGCAGCGATTCGAGGGCGACATCAACGTCGGACCACTCATGAAAGCTGCCCGGCCTGACGAGCGACCCATAGACCCACACCGCCGTACCCGGCACGTGCCGCGATAGTGATTCGCGGAGCCGATCGCGGGTGCGTTCGGCAAGCGCCGCGTCGTTGCGCCGCCGTTGTTCGCGCTGTGAAGCCAACAACCACATGCATGCAGAATACGCGCCGCACAACCGCCGATCCAACCACGGCCGAATCGGGGACAAGTGAAATCCGCTCCCGTCCCCGATTGTCGGCCTCGACAAGCCCGTCGCGCCACGAGCAGGCTCACCTCCGCCGCCGACGAGCGGATCCACAGCACGTCGCTGTCCTCGGTGCCGCGAATGAAGCCGTGGAAATGGACGGCATGGCCGCGAGCCGTTGACCGGGCTGTCCTTTTTCCTCGTTCCGGGCGCGATGGAACCACGCGTCCCAAATGGCTTGTTGTCTGCCAGTTCGCGGCCCCGGCAGTATCCCTGCATCGAGCCGCCACTCGCCCGCTTCACTTGCCCCTCGATTGAGGCGGCACGATGACCACCTGGTCGATGAGCACCTGATCCGGCGACTGCGAGTCTTGCACGTAGGTCGGGCCGGTGAACTTCAGTGACACCCAGACCTCCATCTCGTTGCTCGGCGGTGGCACGGCTCCCCAGCCGATCGGCAGCCAGATGGATACGCTGGACCACAGCCCGCAGTTGCCGGTCAGCGCAGCGGTGTCCACGAGATGCCAGTGCCAGGCTTCATCCTGCGGAATCGAGGCGATCGTCACACCAGGCCAGCTTTTCGGCGCCAGATCGTCGTGAACTTTCATCGCAAACGGGACCTTGTGGTCCTCCGCTTTGCCGCTGCCGAGTCGCCATGCGCGGCCGCCTGCGGCGGTGCTGTCATCGACGAGACTGCCAGCGGGTCCGCCCATCCGGCCCACCAGACGCAGGTTGGCGTTGCGGCCGAGGAATTGGGGAGGGAGTTCCATGCGGAGGGCGGCCAGTTCGCTTTCGAAGGCCCCGCCCCCGCTGTTGACCCAGACATGCACGTCCGTCGCCCAGGATTGAATCAACATGCGCTTGTTCTTCTCGTAGCGGCGAAGCACCTCCTCCTTGCGGCCCTTCCACTCCGGGTTTTCCGCGTAGCGATGCCACAGGTGCAGGATCCCTGAATCGACCGGCACCCGCTCGAGTTGCACATGGCGGAGATATTTCGCGTGTGAGTCCTCCTGACAGAGTCCCTCGGCTTCGTCCAGCCAGGCGTTGACCTGGGTGTAAAACTCGGAGTTCAGCCGGGGATTCACCGACGCGGGCATCTGGAAATAGGGTGTGTCGCCGGTTTCGGTCAACCTCGCCAGGAGGTCGTAATACCTCCGCATCGGGCCGGCGGCCAGACCGAAGTAACCACGGAGATACTCGTCAATGAGCACCTCGTTCTGCAGTTCCGGATGCAGCGTTTTCCGGAAAAAGAGCCAGTCGCGCATGGGACGGAACGACACGTCGATGCCCGCCTGCTCCAGGAACACACGGTCGATGCCGAGCTGGTGCCAATACTCGAGATTTTTGAGGATTTTGGTCGTGCCGTCATAGGGATAACGGAACGCATCGCGGAACTGCGCGTAGTCCCAGACGAAAAACTGGCCTTTCCTGATCGTCTCCGCCCAGCCCTCCGTGACCTCCCGTGCGGCACGATTCGTCGGCGCGTCGAGGGGCCGGAGCACATCGGCGATTTCGTCGGCGCGATATTCCCGATCCAGCAGTGCCTGTCGGACCACCACGTTTTCCCGTGGGCGAATCGTCCGCGGTGCTCGCTTGGTGAATTGATACGCCTCCGTCATCACCCGGACGTCGGGGTATGGGTCCGCGATTCTCTTGACCTCGGGATTGGTGAGGCAGAAGTCATGGCCCAACGCACCGTCGGGCCGGGGCGCCCGCTTCCCGTCTTCCATCATCGCGAAAAACTCGGGCTTCGCGTCCTGCCATGTCTTCTGGTAGGTGGAAAAGGTGTGGGCCATGCCGGGACTTCCGAAGCGCTCGGAGAAGCCGAAGCGCGGCTCATCGAGCCAGAAGCTGCCACCGCCATGGTGGCTGCCATTATTTCGGTTGCGCACCAGGAAGAGGGCGTAGTCCTCCTTGGAGATGCGTTTCGGGTCGTCGTGTCGCGGATACAGCGTGGTCTCGCGCCAGGAGAACCCCGGGCGGCCGCGTGTGTCGAGTCGCGGAATTGCGAAGGTTCGGTCGGCGGGAACGATCTCGATGTCCGGTGCGATCCAGCGGCATCCCGCGTGGGCATCGAGCAATTCATACACCGCGTAGAGGGTGCCGCGGGGACGCCCCCCTGTCAGAATCAGGTCGTCGCCGGAGGTTTTCAGCACCCACTCCTCGTCGCCCAGCGAGGCGAGTTCGATGCCGGCCGCGGCCGCCTTTCGTGTGTGTCCGACGTAGATGCCCGGCCCGGCCTGCTCGCCCTCCTTCACGATGGGGAACGCCGCACCGGTGATCTTCCTCAAAAACAGCGCGAGCTCCCCCGTTGCGAATTGCTCCGCGGGCGTCGCACCCCCCGCCGCATCGACGACAATGGCATGACGGGCAACACCGTTTTCCGCCAGTCGCACCGCCGGTTCTGCCGCACGCGGTGCGGAGAGCGGCATCACGAGCAGCAACACGAGCAGCGCGCGAGCTGTGTGTACCGGGGAGTTCATTTGGGAGTTCATCGGGGAGCTTCCGCGTCGGAAAAGCGAAAAGAATACAGATCTGAGCCGCAGAGCACGAAGCGCGACTCAACGGCGGTCCGTCAGCCTGGAGACCTTTGCTGAAGTGTCATTGACCGCGCTATCCTTCGCACAACCACGATGCGAACCTTTGCCCACCACACCCCGACCCATCGCTCCCTGCTCCGCTTGGTCGTCGCCGCGCTGCTGCTCATGCTCCCCGCGAGCCTGCGCCACCGAGCCGTCGCCCGAGAAGATCGACCTCTTCGAGGCCCAAACCGGCGGCTACACGCTGTACCGCATCCCGGGCATCGTCGTCACGGCCAAGGGAACGGTGCTCGCCACGTGCGAGGCCCGGAAGAATGCCAGGGGCGACTGGGGCACGATCGACATCCTGCTGCGCCGCAGCACCGACGGCGGGCGGACCTGGAGCGATCCGCACAGGCTTGCCGACGTGCCCGGGCCGAAGCAGAAGAACCCGGTCGCGGTCGCGCAGCGGCTGGGGGCCGCCGACGAGGTGACCTACAACAACTGCACGCTGTTCGCCGATCGCGCGGGCCCGGTGCACGCGCTGTTCTGCCTCGAATACGCCCGTTGCTTTTATCTCCGCAGCGACGACGACGGCCTCACCTGGTCGCCGCCCGTCGAGATCACCGACACGTTCGAGCGGTTCCGCAGCGACTACGACTGGAAGGTGCTGGCCACCGGCCCCGCGCATGGCATCCAACTGCGCGGCGGCCGCCCGGTCGTGCCGGTGTGGCTCTCGACCGGCACCGGCGGCTCGTGACGACCAGCCCCGACGGGGCGACCGACTGGACGGTCCCGACGTTCGACGAGGCCCTGCTCGAACCGATCTGCATGGCGAGCATCGTGCGGCATTCGCTGGCCGGTGGGGACGGGGGCCGGAACCGGATCCTGTTCGCCAATCCGCACTGGCTCGAACGATCCGACGGCAAGGCCAAGGCGGGCGGTAGTCGCGACCGCAAGAACGTGTCGATCAAGCTGTCGTACGACGAAGGTCGCACGTGGCCGATCAGCAAGCCGCTCGAGGAGGGCTTCAGCGGCTACTCTGACCTGGCGGTGCTGCCCGACGGCACGATCCTCTGCTTCTACGAGCGAGGCAGCATCGACGGCAAGGACATCTACGGCACCGCGTGGCTGACCGTCGCACGGTTCAACCTCGCATGGCTGACGGACGGGGCCGACACTGGCGCCGCCAAATGATCGCCGGTCGACACGGACTCTGCCGGTTCTTCAAGCAAAACCCGAGTGCCCGCGGCGCACGATCTGAATGGCCCCGGAGGGCCGTCACGTAAACGGCCGTTGCCGCCATCAAGCCGTCGACTTTCTTTGTCGAGCCGCCCGACAGCCGGACGATTGTTTCACGAGCCGTCATCGGCCGGGCAATCGTTCACTGGCCGGGCTGAAGCGGCGCATGCCGCAGGGCCGGCGGCAGGTCGTCCCCCGCCTCGACGAAGGCCACGAGGGCGATGATCTCCTCGCGGGAGAGCACGTTGACGAGTCCCCCCGGCATCGCCGAGACCCGCGCAGGAATCCGCTCCTCGACGCGGCGTGGTGACAGCGAGAGCGTGCGCGACGGATCGAGCAGGTTTGGCACGACGCGGATCTCGTCGTCCGACTCGCCCACGACGACCCCCGAGACGACGCGGCCGTCGTCGAGCACGAACTGGATCACCCGGTAGCGATCCGCGATCTCGAGCGAGGGATCGAGCACGTGCGCGAGGAGGTCCCGGCCGCGCAGCCGCTTCACGCTCTCGGTGAGCGCCGGTCCGAGGTTCACACCGTGTCCGGCGGCCACGTGGCACTGCGTGCAGCGGGCCTTGACGAAGGCGTGCATGCCCGCGGACAGGAGCGCCTCATCCCGTGCCGACGCGAATGCGGCGACCGGGAAGTCGTCGAGGGTCCACGCCTTCACGAGCGCCGGCCGGCAGGCCGCCAGGAGCGCCTCCGCCTCCGCGGCGTCGCGGGCGACGACCATGCGGCCGTTCATCACGATCCAGTGCCCCGGAAACGTGCAGACGTAGGGATGGATGCCCGGCTCGGCAGGGGCCTCGAAGCGGAGCACGTGCGCCTGCGATCGTCGCGTCGGCCCGATCATCGGCGTGGCCGCGAGGATGAGCTCCTGCTTCGACGGCGGCACGAAATCCCCCGCCGCGTTGGCCGGATCCCTCGCCATCTCGTTGGCGGCGACGCCGACCTCCTCGAGGGCTCCGGGCTTCACGATGACGAGGTTGTGATCCGTCGCATCGGGGTTGGTGAACACGAGCTTCACCGGCTGACCGGGCCGCACGACGAACTCGCCACGGGTGAAGAGCATGCGCTCCGGCTCGCAGGAGATGCGCACCTCGGTGAGGCCCGGGCGGGCGTCGAAGGACCGCTCGGCGGCCGTCGGCTTCGGCTCGGTGATCGGCTGCCGTCGCCGGATCCGCGCGAGCAGACGCGGCACCGGTGAATCCTCGTCGTGCTCCCAGTGGCGCCGCAGCGTGCGCGACTCGAGGGCGCAGGCCGTCGCGTAGGCGAGGTGTCCGCCGATCGGGCGGGCGACGATGTCGAGAACACACGCGAGGGCCTCCCGCGTGCCGATCCAGCTGGCGGTGATGGCGGCCTCGAGCCGTACAAGCCCCGCCGGATCGGCGGCGCCGCGGCCGAGCAGCGCGTGGCGCTCGGGCACCGCCTCGTGCCAGAACCTCAGCTGGCGCATCGCGACGGCGCGCACGTGATGGTCGTCACTCGACACGAGATTTGCCAGCAGCGCGGGACGAACGGCGCCGATCGTCGCGAGCGCCCAGAGGGCCTCGACCTGCCGTCGCGACGTGGAGGGATCGGTCGGCTCGAGGCGCGCGAGCCACGCGTCGACGGCCTCTGCGGCGGCCTGCGGATCACGGTCGGCGAGCGTGCGTCGGGCGAGCGCCCGCACACGACTCGCCGGGTCGTCGAGCAGGGCGACGAGCCCGGCCGGATCGAGCCGGGAACAGTCGAGCGGCGGCGACACCGACTGCCCCTTCGCCGTGATCCGCCAGATTCGTCCGCTCTCCCGGTCGCGCCGGCTGTCGCGGAGCGAATACTGGGCGTGCCCCTTCACCGGGTTGTACCAGTCGACGCAGTAGAGGTCGCCGCGCGGACCGAAGTGGAGGTCGACCGGGATGAAGCTGAGGTTCGTCGAAAAAAGAAGATCGGAGACGTACTGCTCCTCGAATCCCTCGTCTCCCTCGATCCAGCGATGGATCTCGAGACGGTTGGTCGGCTTGTAGCGGGCCTTCACGAAGCCCCCCTGGAGCTCCTGTGGAAAGCCGTCGACATCGACGAACGCATGGCCGCACGTGCCGGAGTACGCCTGCAGGCCGCGGGGCGACGCGTGCTGTCCGGGGTACGGCGGATCGAGTGCGTGGAAGGCCTCGGCGAAGATCGGATGGCTGGCGACGTGGTTGCCCCAGGGGTCGAAGGCCACGCCCCACGGGTTCGTGCTCGGATAGCTCCCGAAGCTCGTGAGGCGATGGGTCCCGGGCTCGTAGCGAAACCAGCCGCTGTTCTGCTGCCGCACCGGTCCGTACGGCGTTTCCACCTGGGTGTGATGAAAGATGCTCTCCCGGAAGAGCAGGGCGCCGTCGGGCGTCCAGATGAAGTCGTGCAACGCATGGTGGGAGTCCTCGGTGCCGAAGCCGGAGAGGATCACCTCGTGCACATCGGCGCGGTCGTCGCCGTCGAGGTCCGCGAGAAAGGTGAGGTGCGGCTGCTCCGAGACGAGGACGCCGCCACGGCACAGTTCGAACGACAGCGGCAGGTGCAGGTCGTCGGCGAAGGTGGTCGCCGTGTCGGCCCGCCCGTCCCCATCGACATCCTCGAGGATCACGAGGCGGTCGCGCGGCTCCATGCCGGGATAGAGATGCGGATAGGCCTGCGAGGTGCTCACCCAGAGACGGCCGCGGGCGTCCCAGCGGCACTGGATCGGGTTGGCGATCTCGGGAAACTGTTCCTCCCCCGCGAACAGCCACACCTCGAACCGGGGATCGACCTGGAACGCCCGTTGCTCGTCCGCGGCCGACAGCCATTCGTTCGTACCGCGAGACTCGCTCACGGCGGGCAAAGGAGGCACGTTCGTGTCGTCGACGACGTCGGCCACCGGGAGGCCCCGGGCGACGTCGTGGATCCGCCGATCGCGGTTCGCGCACATGACGTCGAACGCGGCGAGGGCCGGCAGGAAGTCGAGGTAGCCGTAGTCCTTGCTGCGGCCGCCGGTGTAGTAGAAGGTGTTGAGGGGGCGATAGCGACGGAAGAACTGACGATCGAGATCGACGCAGGCGTCTCGCAGGCGCCCGTCCACGGCGGGCGGCTCGGTGCCGAAGAGAGCGCCAAACAGCACGTCGGCGAACGCGCGGTAGCCGTCGGCGGAGAGGTGGCAGCCGTTGATCGTGCGATCGGTGCCGGGATCGGCGAGAAACGCGGCGGACGGCCCGAACACGTCCACGAAGGCGACCCCCTCGGCCGCCGCGACGTCGCGCATCGCCGTCGCATAGAGCGCGATGGCGGCGTTGTTGCGATCGGCGGCCGCGACGCCCGCGACGTTCTCGTTGGCGATCGGGCTGACGAGGACGACGCGCGCAGGACCGCGGCCGTTGAAGGCCTTGCCCGCCAGTCCTCGCAGGAAGGATGCGAGCCGGCGGCGAAAGTCCGGCACGCCTTCGGGGCCCGCGAAGGACTCGTTGAAGCCGTACGCGGCGAGGATGACGTCGGCCTCGAAGCGCACGAGGTGCTGCTCGAGGTCGGCGAAGTTGTCGGGGCGCGGGGCGAGGCCCACCTCGTCGGCCGACCATGCGAGGTTGCGAATCACGAGCTCGTGATCGGGAAACCCCGCGTGGATGACCGCCGAGACGTCGCCGAACCACTGCGCCCGCTCGAAGAGCGTGTTGCCGACGAGGCAGATGCGGTCGCCCCGACGGAGCTCGAGGGGAAGCGCCGTGACGCCCGGCTCGCAGGCGTCAGCCCGCGGGGCCGTCGCCGCGAAGATGCCGGCGGCGGCGAACGCGTCGTCTGCCCCGACCGGATCGGCGGCACGCACACGGTCTCCCGCCGCGCCGCACACGACCGCGCCGGCCGCGATCAGCGCGCGCGTGGCGAGCGGGAGCGTCGATGCGGGTCGTGCGATACCCATCGGTCCGTCGGATCGTCCGGTCAGACCCGCGGGATCTCGTATCCGCTCCGCGGCGCCCGGGCCATGAAGGCGGCGGCCTGACTGTCGCCCGTGATCGTCTCGCCCACGGGATCCCAGGTGATCGCCCGGCCCAGCCGCGCGGCGATCGCCGTCAGATGGCAGGTGTTCATCGCGATGACGTGGCTGTAGACGTCCGACACCGGCAGGCCACCCTCGCGGATGCAACGGTAGAAGTTGTTCTTGTGCCCCTCAAACGGCTTGCCCTTGTAGAGCGTCACGACGTCGGCGTCCGCGAAGGCGTCCTTGTCCCACGCCTCCTCCACCGGCGCCCCCGTGATCTTGCCGCGGTTGACGAAGAGCTTGCCCTTCTCCCCCTCGAAGAGGATGCCGTTGTCCCCCCGGCTCGTGACGACCATCTCCACGCCGCTCGGGAACGTGCAGGTCACCGCGAAGTCGTGCGACGTGTTGTAGGAGTCATCCCGCTCGGGATAGCCGTCCTTGAAGGGCACCGGGTGCTTGGCGTCGGCACCGTCGATCTTCACCGGTCCCTTTCCCTTCGCGTCCTCGCGCAGGGCCCACTGCGCGATGTCGACGTGGTGTGCGCCCCAGTCGGTGAACTTGCCTCCCGAATACTCGTACCACCACCGAAACTCGTAGTGGCAGCGCTTCTCACGGTAGGGCACCGCCAGCGCCTGCCCCTGCCACATGTTCCAGTCGAGTTCCTTCGGTGCCTCGGCCACCTGGAACGGGCCGCCCGTCGGGCTGCCGTTGATGCCGACGGTGACCTTCCTGATCGGGCCGAGCAGCCCCTTCTGCACCATGTTCACCGCGCGCATGAACCGGTCGCGATCACTGCGCTGCTGCGTGCCGATGAAGAACACCTTGTCGGGGTGCTTCTCGGCCGCCGCCCGCACGAGCCGGTTTTCCTCGAGCGTCAGCGAGAGCGGCTTCTGGCAGAAGACGTGCTTGCCCGCCTGGAGGGCCTCGATCGCGATCTTCACGTGCCAGTGGTCCGGCGTGACGATGCTCACGACGTCGATGTCCGGCCGGTCGAGCACGCGGCGGTAGTCGCCGTAGGCGTCCGCCTTGCCCTTGCCGATCTTGTCGTCGTGCTTCGCGCGCTCGGCATGCCGCGAATCGACGTCGCAGACGGCCACGACGTCGCCAAACTGGGCATGGCCGTGGGCGTCGCCGGTGCCCATGCTGCCCACACCGATGCAGCCGACGAGCGGTCGGTCGGTGGCCGCCTCGTTGGCGAACGCCCGCCGCGTCGAGGGGAAGAACGGGACCGCACCGGCCGCGGTGACCGCCGCCGTCGCGCCAAGAAACGTCCGCCGCGGATGCCGAGCTGAGACTGCCATCGGTGTTCTCCCCTGGAACGGCCGCCGTCGGCCGAAAACGACATGTGCCGCGGCTCACCCTCCGCGCGTCGCCATGAGCATACCGTCGGCTCGGACGCGGGGGCAGCCGGCGGCGAAGGTACGATTGGGGCCGCTCCCCGTGGACCAGCCGGCCCACCGACTCGGCCCCGATGAATCTCGCGATGACGAGCGCCCGCAGCCTGACGTTCCGCCTGCTCGTGCCCGTGCTGGCGACGACCGTCCTGCTCTACCTGCTCGTCTTCGGCTGGATCCTCGTCGATGCCCGCCGCCGGGCGCTCGTCGAGGCCGAGACACGGGCGCACGAGACGGCGATCCGCTGTGCGACCGAGGTGGCTGCGTACATCGACCGGACGTTCCAGATTCCGCGGACGCTGGCCGCCGAGTTCGCCGGACTGCGGAGCCAGGGCGTGCCGAGCCGGGCGTCGCTCACCGCCGCCCTGCGGCAGACGCTCGTCGCCGAGCCGGAGGTCCTCGCCCTCTACACGCTCTGGGAGCCGAACGCGTTCGATGGGCGCGACGCCGACTTCGTCAACGCGCCGGGGCATGACGGGAGCGGCCGCTTCATCCCCTACTGGAACCGTGGCCGCGGCGATCCGCTCCTCGAGCCCCTCGTCGACTACGACAGGGAGGGACCGGGGGACTACTTCCTCATCCCGCAGCGCACCGGCCGGGACGCCTGGATCGAACCCTACCTGTATCCGGTCGCCGGGCGCGAGGTGCTCATCACGTCGCTCGTCAGCCCGATCCGGATGGACGGCTCGTTCGTGGGCATCGCCGGACTCGACATCGATCTCGCGACGCTCACCGACCGCGTCGGGGCGATCAAGCCCTTCGGCACCGGCTACGGCATCCTCGTATCGGGTGGCGACGTCATCGTCGCCCATCCCGATCGCAGCCAGGTCGGTCGCAGGCTCGCGCCGACCGACGGGGTCGTGGCGTCGCTCACCGAGGCACGCGAGGCCGGCCGGGGTGACACGGCGGCGCTCGCCGGATTCTCCGAGGTGCTCGACGCGCCGGTCTACTACGTCTCCACGCCGGTCGAGGCGCGGGGCATCGACACGCCCTGGTGGCTCGTCGTGGCGATTCCCCGCGACGGCGTCAGCGGCGACGCGAACCGGCAGATCAGGCAGGTGATGGTGGCGGGGGCCGTGCTCGCCAGCGTGCTCGCCGGCGTGCTCTGGTTGACGGCACGCTCCCTGGCACGCGACCTGCGGCACGTGTCGTACTCCGTCCACGATGGGGCCCAGCACACCGCCGCGGCGGTGCGGCAGCTGGCCACGCAGGGACACGCGCTCTCGTCGGGGGCGCACCAGCAGGCGGCATCGGTCGAACAGACGAGCGCGTCGCTCCGACGGCTCGCGACGATGGCGAGCGAGGCGAAGACCCACATGCAGACGGCGTCGACGAGTGCCGCGGCGGCCCGGGCGGAGGCGGAAGGGGGGACGGGCGAGATGCAGCGGATGCAGGAGTCGCTCGCTGCATCGCGGGAGGCCGCCGACCGGGTGGCCCGCATCATCAAGACGATCGACGAGATCGCCTTCCAGACCAACCTGCTCGCGCTCAATGCGGCCGTGGAGGCGGCCCGCGCGGGCGAGCACGGCGCCGGATTCGCCGTGGTCGCCGACGAGGTGCGGAATCTCTCGCAGCGCGCCGCCGCGGCGACGCGCGAGAGCGACTCGCTCATCGAGCGGTCGCAGGCGACGAGTCGCCAGGCCGACGAGACGGGTGCCGCAGTCGCCGAACGATTCGCGAGGATCCTCGCACGCAGCCGCGAGCTCGACGGGCTCATCGGCGAGGTGTCGGCGGCGGCCATGGAACAGTCCGACTCCCTCGCCGCAATCGCTCAGGCAGTCGGACAGATCGGTGCCGTCACCGAGTCGAACGCAGCGAGCGCCGCCGAGACGGCGGCCGCCTCCACGGAACTCTCCGCGCAGGCCGATTCGGCCCGCGATCTGGCCGGCCTGCTCATCACGCTCGTGGAGGGCGCGCGGGGCCGCGGAGCCGCGACCACCCCGGCGGCCGGGGGCGGCTCATGGACCGGATCAGGGACGATCGGCGGGTTTCTGCTCGCGGCCATGGCGTCGGGCGTCATGGCGGCCGATGCGGAGGCGATCGTGTCGCGTCGATTCATCTTCACGGAGAACGCTCCGACGCCGTCGTGTCATGCAAGCACGATCGTGGAGACGGCGCCGGGACGGCTCGTGTCGGCGTGGTTCGGCGGCACGCGCGAGGGCGATCCGGACGTGGGCATCTGGGTCTCGCGCGCGGAGGATGGTGGCTGGACGAGCCCGGTCGAGGTCGCCGATGGAATTCAGCCGGACGGAGCGCGGCACCCGTGCTGGAATCCGGTGCTCTTCCGCGCGGGACCGGAAGACCTGCTGCTCTTCTCGAAGGTGGGCCCGAGTCCGCGCGCCTGGTGGGGCGTCGTGCAGCACAGCGCCGACGCGGGCCGGACATGGAGCCGCCCGGAGAGGATCGCCCCGGACGTGAACGCCCCGCCGGCGACGCTGCGCGGCGTGCCGGTGGGACCGATCAAGAACAAGCCCGAGCGCGTGGCGGATGGCGTCATCCTCTCCCCCTCGAGCACGGAGGACGACGGCTGGCGCGTGCATGTGGAGCGGTCGACCGACGGCGGGGCGACGTGGCAGGTGATCGGGCCGCTCAACGACGGCACGGCGGTCGCCGCGATCCAGCCGAGCATCCTGCGGCTCGACGCGGGCCGCCTGCTGATGATCGGCCGCACGCGGCAGGGGAGGCTCTTTCGCGTGGAGAGCGCGGATGCGGGTCGGTCGTGGGGCCCGCTCGAACTCACCGCGCTGCCCAACCCGAACTCCAACACCGACGCCGTGACGCTCGCCGACGGGAGGCACCTGCTCGTGTTCAATCCCGTGGAGAGGGGGCGCACGCCACTCGTCGTCGCGGTGAGCCGTGACGGCACGTCATGGACGGAGGCGGTGTCGCTCGAGACCGAGCCGGGCGAGTATTCCTATCCCGCCGTCATCCAGGCGGCGGACGGCCGCGTGCACGTCACCTACACGTGGCGGCGCGAGCGGATCGCGCATGTCGTGATCGACCCGGCCAGGCTGCCGTAAGCACCGCGGCCTACCGTGGCACCATCCACGCGAGCGGGCCCGCCTGCAGCCACACGAGCACCCCGACGAGCAGGGCCAGCGCGAGCGAGTGGGGAAAGACCCGCCGCAGGATCGCCCCCTCGTGTCGCGCCTCGCCCGTCGCCACGCCGGCGACGACGATGCTCTGGGCGTCGATCATCTTTCCCATCACGCCGCCGGTGCTGTTGGCCGTGCAGGTGAGGAGCGGATCGAGCCCGAGCTGCTCCGCGGTGACCCGCTGGAGGCTGCCGAACATCGCGTTGCTCGACGTGTCGGAGCCGGTGAGCGCGACCCCGAGCCAGCCGAGCAGCGGCGCGAAGAAGGGATAGAGCGAGCCGGTGCGCGTGAGCGCCAGGCCGAGCGTGACGTCGGTGCCGGAGTACCGCGTGACGAACGCCAGCGCGAGCATCGCGGCGATCGTGACCAGGGACACACCGAGGCGGTCGAACGTCTCGCACCAGATCATGAGCGCGCGCCGCCACGGGATCCCCAGCCAGGGCACGGCCGCGATGGCCGCCACGAGGATGCCCGTGCCGGCGGCCGAGAGCCAGTTGAACCGGTAGATGGCCCGCTCGACTTCGACCGCGTCGCGGGTCGCCGGCGGCACCTTCGCGACACGGCCGTCGAGACCGGGCACGGGGAACTCGGGGGCGACCACGTGGCGCAGCGCCGGCGCGTCGCGTCCCTCGAGGACGGCCTTCACCCGCGGCACACCCCACGCGAAGACGACGATCGACAGGAGGGCCCAGGGCGCCCAGGCCCACGCGATGCGGGTCGCCGTGTCGGTCGCAGGCTCGTCCGCCCGGACGGCATCGCGATCCGCATCGTTCCCCATGCTTGTCGCGTCGGCGGCGAGCCCGTGCCGCCAGATCTCGCGCGGCCGCCACCAGCGGAGGAACACGGCGGTGGCGACGAGGCTGCCCGCTCCGGCCACGACATCGACGAGCGCCGCGCCGGCGTAGTTGGCCATCACGAACTGCAGGACCGCGAACGAACCGCCGGATACGAGCACCGCCGGCCAGGCGCCGACGAGCCCGCGCCAGCCCGCCATCGCGACGACCATCCAGGCCGGCACGAGCAGCGAGAAGAAGGGAAGCTGCCGTCCGGCGAGCATCGAGATCGCGTGCTCGTCGAGGCCGGTCACCTTCGCGAGCGTGACGATCGGCGTGCCGAGGGCCCCGAAGGCGACGGGCGCCGTGTTGGCCAGAAGCGCGATGCACGCCGCCTCGAGTGCCGGGAAGCCCGATCCCACGAGGAGCGCCGCCGTGATCGCCACCGGCGCCCCGAATCCGGCGGCCCCCTCCAGAAAAGCCCCGAACGAGAAGGCGATGAGCAGTGCCTGCAGGCGGTGGTCGGCCGAGAGTCCGGTCACGGAGCGCTTCATGACGTCGAGCGCGCCGGCCTCGACCGACAGCCGGTAGAGGAACATCGCGGAGAGGATGATCCAGCCGATCGGAAAGAGGCCGAACGCGGCGCCGTAGAGCGTCGCTGCGAGCGCCGCGTCCATCGGCATGCCGACGACACCGATGGCGATCGCGAGCGCCGTCGACAGGCCGGCCAGGGCGGCCCATGACGCCGACCAGCCTGCCCCGGCAAGCAGTCCGAGCAGCACGACCAGCGGAAGCGTCGCGACGAGCGTCGAGGCGACGGGGGAGCCGAACGGATCGTAGACCTGGGACCAGGGCATGCGGTGGGAGGATACCGCCACTGGGTCCGGCCGGTCGAATCAGGAGCCGGAGAGGATCACCGCGAGCGCACCGATCCCCACGGCGACGATCGCCATGGCCATGTAGCGCGCGATGGGAGGACGCTCGGCATAGCGATAGTCGTCCGTGGCGATCGCCTTCAGCACGAGCCGGTGCTCCCACATGCCGGCAAGCGTGGCCGCGAGGCCGATGAGGATGAGCGACGCGCCGAACACGCGGGTCTTGAACGGCGAGAGCCCGGCGAGGCGTTCCTCGAAGGAGAGCGCGGCATGTCCGAGCCGCTCGATGCCGAAGCCGACGCTGATCATGGCGAGGCTCGTGCGAATCCACGCGAGCAGCGTGCGGTCGGCCGCCTAGCGATTGCGCTCACGGGCGAGTTCATTCGTCAGGGACGCGTCGCGGTTCGTCATCTGCTCTCGAGCACCCCGAGCCGGTGCCTCATCGGGACTTCTCGGCCACAGCGTAACGAAGTCGGGGCAACGGAGCACGGCGGCGACCGGCACGTCCGCCGGCGGATGTCACCAGCCGCCGCTCGTCACGACTTCGCCGCCGTTGAAGCTCGAAAGCGCCGCCCACGTGGTGCGGTCGATCGTGTCGCGCACGAACCGCACGCCGCCATCCCCGAAGGCCACGTGACTCCCCGTCGGATGGTCCGAATACATCTGACAGACGTGGGCGATCCTGTCGTTCGGCGGATGGATCACACCCGGCTCCCCTGCCGCTGGACCGCTGTGCACGAGGAGCAGCGTGGCGGCCGCGTCGGCCGTGGACCCGGATGACGCGGCGAAGGCGGCCGTGGGATGCGAGGCGGCGCCGGGCACGGTACCGGCCCACGCCTTCTGCGAGAGTCGGGAGAGATGCTCGCCGAGGAAGACCGTGTGCGACGTGCCGTCGGTGACCCGGCTGATCGGCAGCCATGAGTTGCGGTAGAGCGGGCCGTTCGCACGACCTTCCCAGGAGTCGAGCGGATCGCCCCATGGTTCGTCGTGCCCGGCGTTGCCGACGTAACTCGACCGGCCGAGCACCGCGCCGGACGGATGCGGCGACCCGTTCACGCCGAGCACGGCGAACGCCTCGCGCGGCCCCGTGTCGGACGGGCAGCGGAAGATCGAAGGTGACGCGGAGACGGTCGCCCGGTTCGTCGCCTCGCCGACGCCGAGACCGGCATCCGGCCGGTACTCGGAGACCAGCGTCGCCTCCTCGAGGTATGGGGCGATCAGGAGGCCCCAGCCGGTTCCCGGCGGACGATCGCGGGTGGCGGCATCGACGGGTGTCCGGTTCGCCTCGCTCACATAGCCCGCCGGAAACCGCCGCTGCGCCGACTCGTGCGTGGCCAATCCCAGCGAGAGCTGCCGCAGCTTGTTGCTGCACGACGACCGCCGGGCGGCCTCGCGGGCACTCTGGACGGCCGGCAGCAGGAGGCCGATGAGCACGGCGATGATCGCGATGACGACGAGCAGCTCGACGAGGGTGAACGCCCGAACGCCGCGGAGACGCTGGTGCACCATGATTGCAGCCTTTTGACGGCCCTCAAAGTATTTTTTGAACACTCAAAATCTGAGTGTAGTCGAGCGGGCGCCGGGGTCAAGGCACGAACCACGAATCGTCGCGGCCGGACGCCGTCATCGCCTCCTGGTGCCGGACGTTTCCACGCCTGCTTGGGGCCCGGGCGGCCCCATGGGTACGTTCAGCCCGTGCCGCACTGCTGCCACCCTGCCGAGGAGCGATTGATGGATCCGGGGACGACGATGCGACCGAGCGTGCGTTTCGCGGTGGGACTGTTGACCTGGTGTGCGGTGGTCCCCGCCGTCTCGGCCCGAGCCGACGAGGGCATGTGGCTCTTCAACGACCTGCCTCGGGACATCCTGCGCGAGCGGCACGGCTTCGAGCCGACCGCTGCCTGGATCGACGGACTCGAGCGTGCGAGCGTCCGCTTCAACAACGGCGGCTCCGGCTCCTTCGTCTCCCCGACGGGCCTCGTGCTCACGAACCATCACGTCGGCTCCGACACGCTCGCGAAGCTTTCGTCGGCCGAGCGCGACATCCTCACGGACGGATTCCTGGCCGCCACGCCCGAACAGGAACTCAGGGCGCCCGACCTCGAGCTCAACCAGCTCGTGTCGATCCTCGACGTCACCGAGGAGGTCAAGGCGGCGGTCACCGACGCCATGTCGCCGGACGAGGCGCTCGAGGCGCGCCGGGCGCGGATCGCCACGATCGAAAGCCGGGAGCAGGAGGCGACCGGCCTGCGGTGCGACGTGGTGCCCCTGTACGGCGGCAACGTCTATCACGTCTATCGCTCGCGGCGCTTCACCGACGTGCGACTCGTCTGGGCGCCCGAACGGGCGATCGCCTTCTTCGGCGGCGAATCCGACAACTTCGAGTATCCGCGCTACGACCTCGACGCCTGCATCTTCCGCGTCTGGGAGGACGGCCGGCCCGCGCGGATCGACCACTCGCTGCGATGGTCGAAGAACGGTGCCGCCGAAGGCGACCTCGTGTTCGTATCGGGTCATCCGGGCCGCACGCAGCGGCTCCTTCCGCTCGATGCCCTGAAGGAGATTCGTGATCGGCAGCTGCCCCGCCAGCTGGATGATCTCCGCCGCCAGGAGATCCTGCTGCAGCAGTTCTCGCTCGGCGGACCGGAAGCGGCGCGGCGCGCGCGGAATCGTCTGTTCGGCGTCCAGAACGCGCGCAAGGCCCGGCTGGGCGCGCTTGCCGCACTCCAGGCGCCCGGGATTCTCGCTGCGAAGGCAATCGACGAGATTCGGCTCCGCGCGGCGGTGGCCGACGACCCATCCCTCCGCCCACAGCTGGCGGCATGGGACGCCGCCGCGGCGAACGCCCGCGCCCGCTCGGCCCTCGAGGGAACGGGTGTGCCACTGGCGTCGCGGCTTTTCGGCATCGCCCAGACGATCGTGCAGCTCGTCGAGGAGGACAGGAAGCCGTCGGCCGAAAGGCTGCCGGAATATGCGGACGCCGGCCGGGAATCACTCCTGCTTTCGCTCTACTCGAAGGCTCCCATCTACGACGATCTCGACACCGCGCTGCTCGCCGATTCGATCGCACTCCTCGTCGAGCGTCGCGGTGCCGACGACGTGCTGTGTGTGCAGGTGCTCGACGGCCTCGGCCCTGCCGATCGGGCCGCGACGGCCATCAGGAAGTCGGCCCTGGCCGACGTGGACGAAAGGCGGAGGCTCGTCTCGGGAGGCGTCGCGGAGGTCGCCGCGTCAGCCGACCCGTTGATCCGCCTCGCGCGGCTCGTCGATCCGGAGGTCCGCCGACTGCGTCGGCTTGCCGACGAACTGGCCGAGCGCGACCGCCAGACGGCCGATCGACTCATGCGGGCCCGCTTCGCCGTGCGGGGCACGTCGGAGTATCCCGATGCGACGTTCACGCTGCGGCTGGCGTTCGGCACGATCGCCGGCTATCGCGAGGGCGATCGCGACACAGGTCCGTTCACGACGATCGGTGGAGCATTCGCCCACGAGCAGGCGCACGGCACCGCCGCCGGACCCGAGGAGGATTTCCGTCTGCCCGAGTCGTGGCATGCGGCACGCGAGCGGCTCGACCCCACGACGCCGCTCAACTTCGTCTGCACCGCCGACATCATCGGCGGCAACTCCGGCAGCCCGGTCGTGGATCGTGCCGGGATGCTCGTCGGCCTCATCTTCGACGGCAACATCCAGTCCCTCTCGGCCTCGTACGTCTACTCCGACGCCCTGGCCCGCGCCGTGGCCGTGGACGTCCGCGGCATCCTCGAGGCGCTCGCGAAGGTCTATCACGCCGACCGTCTCGTCGCAGAACTTCTGGACGGGCGCGACCCGCCGCTCGTCCGCTGAGCCACGGGCGGATCGGCCATAATCGCATATTTATTGCATGTGCATTTCGTATGCACTATGCTCTGAGGCCATCCTTCATTCCACCGGCCTCCCAGGAGTCTCCCATGCCGCTCGTGGCCCACCACGTCGAAATCAATCTCTTCGACCTCATCGTGATCGAGCCGGAGACCATGCCCGAGCACGCCGTGCTCGCGGCCGTCTCGGCCGTCCTTGTCGCGCTGGTCTGCTACGGCGCCCGCGCGGCCATCCGCGACATGCGCTCGTGGCTGGAGCGTCGACGCGACACGGCGGCAGCGTGAGCACCTGAATCGGGCCTGAGCCCCGGTCGGGTCCGTGCGGCCGGTGCCGGCCCGATGCACCCGGCATACCTGCACGCTGAACCCATCGGGACGCACAACGAGGAGACACTCCCATGCTGGATGTCGGAGGTGACTTCCAGGCTCGCGCAGCCGCGACGGGCCGCGTGCGACGCTGGGCCGAAGAGCATCTTGGCGACGACGGCACGGCCACGTTCCTCGTGACCGAACTGGCCTGCCACGAACCCGGCTGTCCGCCACGCGAAACCGTCATCGCCCTCCTCGAACAAAACGGGCAACGAACCTGGAAGATCCCACGGCCTGCGGCTGACCTGTCGGCCGCCGATGTCGCCGCCGTACTGGCCCAACCACCCGCGGAGGCTCAAACGGCGCATGCCTCTGGCACGGACTGCTGTGCTGCCCACCCGCACCCTTCGCCAGCCCAGCCGACCCCGGCTTCGTTTACGCCAGCAGTTCCCGATCCTGTCGTTCCTGATGCACCAGTCCCTGATCCACCCACTCCGGACCCATCCACTCCGGATCACATTGGAGGTGTCGCATGAGCAGCGTCGCATCGAAGGCCACCACCCCCGCCGACATCGGCCCGGCGAGCGGCCGCGTGCCGGTGACCGTGCTCACCGGCTTTCTGGGCGCCGGTAAGACCACGCTCCTGAACCGCATCCTCACCGAGCAGCACGGCCGGCGGATCGCCGTGATCGAGAACGAATTCGGCGAGGTGGGCGTGGATCACGAGCTCGTGATCGGCGCGGAGGAAGAGATCTTCGAGATGAACAACGGCTGCATCTGCTGCACCGTCCGTGGCGATCTCATCCGCATCCTCGGCACGCTCATGAAGCGGCGCGATCGCTTCGACGCGATCCTCATCGAGACCACCGGCCTCGCCGACCCGGGCCCCGTCGCGCAGACCTTCTTCGTGGACGATCAGATGCAGGAGGCACTCCGGCTCGACGGCATCGTCACGCTCGTCGATGCCCGGCACCTGTTCGACCAGCTCGACCACAGCGAGGAGACGACGCAGCAGATCGCCTTCGCCGACGTCATTCTCATCAACAAGACCGACCTCGTGGAGCCCGAGCGGCTCGACGCCATCGAGGCCCGCATCCGCAGAATGAACGCCGCCGCCAGGATCCACCGCACGCGCGATGCGGCGATCGACCTGGCCCACGTGCTCGATGTCGGCGGGTTCAATCTCAGCCGCGCGCTCGAGGTCGATCCGGCGTTCATGGAGCCGGAGTATCCCTTCGAGTGGGGCGGCGTGTTCGACCTGCCGGCGGGCGGCGCGACCATCGAGCTCGATCCCGGCCCCGACCCGGCGATGTCGGTGGCGATCGTGCCGCGCGCCCACGATGCGGCGACCGACGACCCGGCCGGCCAGCTCGCGGTCGCCACCGAGGAGGCCGTGCGGATCTACGCCGATGACGAAACGAGCGTCGCGCCGGCGGGAGAGCTCGTGCCGGGAACCCGTCACTGGCGGATGGAGCTCGAGCAGGAGCCGCTGCGGTTCACGCTCGCATCACGCGACGGCGGCCGTGTGGCGATCTTCACCGAGCACCATCCCGACGAGTTCGCGATGCGGCTGACGGCGGCGGGAGCCCGGCTCGAGCCACTCTCCGAGCACGCCTTCAAGCCCGACCACGAGCACGACGACACGGTCACGAGCGTGGGGATCGAGATCGCCGGCGACGTGGACGGCGAGAAGCTCAATGCCTGGCTCGGCAACCTGCTGGCGACCAAGGGCGTGGATCTCTACCGCATGAAGGGCGTGCTCGCGATCCGCGGCGAGCCGCGGCGCTACGTCTTCCAGGGCGTGCACATGCTGCTGGATCACCGGCCCGACCGGCCGTGGGGTGATGCCCCGCGGGCCAATCGGATGATCTTCATCGGCCGCAACCTCGACCGGACGGCGCTCACGGAAGGGTTCCGCGCGTGTCTGGCGTGAGGCGGCGGCTGCGCGGCGCGCTTTCCGTGCAGAAGGTATGGGCGGAACGGCTCGATGAGGCCGCAGCGGGCCTGGCGTTCGTGCACGGCGGCCGGCTCGCGGCGATCACGGCGACCGGGTCGGTCTGGCTCGCGGAAGGATCGAGCGGCAACGCCCGCCGCCTCGGCGGCCACGAGCATGGGGGCCTGTGTCTGGCGGCGCAGCCCGGAGGCACGCTCCTGGCAACGGGCGGACAGGACGGAGCGGTGCGGCTCTGGGAGACCGCCACGGAAGGGGCGCCGGCGGTCATCGACGCGGGCGCCGCCTGGGTCGAGCGGGTGGCGTGGCGGCCCGCCGGCGATCGCCTTGCCGCCACGGCCGGGCGGCGCGTGGGCGTGTGGAACGCCGCCGGCAACGCGATCGGTCGCTCCGACGAGCATGCGAGCACCGTCGCCGACATCGCCTGGGAGCCGGGCGGCAGACGGATCGCGACGGTGGCCTATGGTGGCGCGGCGTTTCTCGGCATGGACGCATCCGGCCCGACAGATCACGTCGTGCTCAAGGGTTCGTCGCTCGTGCTCGCCTGGCAGCCGCAGGGCCGCTACCTCGCCGTCGGCAACCAGGACGCCACGGTGCTGTTCGTCGTGGTCGAGACGGCCGACACGCTGCAGATGTGGGGCTTTCCCTCGAAGGTGCTCGCGCTCGACTGGAGTCACGACGGCCGCTGGCTGGCCACGGCCGCCGGCTCCGGCGTGATCCTTTGGGACGCCTCCGGGCCCGGGCCGAAGGGACGCACGCCGACGGTGCTCGAGGGACATTTCGGATTCGTGACGACCGTGGCCTGGCAGCCGCAGGGGCAGCTGCTCGCCTCGGCCGGCGCCGACGCGCAGGTCTGCCTGTTCGCGCCGGCGCGGCGGGCCGCGGCGACCTGGGCCGGGCGTGTCATGGCTCGGTCAGCCCGCGATGGCGACGAGTCTCCGCCGACGCTCGAACCGGAGGACACGCTGCCGCTGGAGGCCGAAGCGTCGGCACTCGCGTGGTCCGCCGGTGGCGGGCTCGTCGCCGTCGCCGACCGCTCCGGCACGCTCACCGTCTGGCGGGTGGGCTGATGATCACCCGGCCGTGCATGGTCTGATCGACGTGACCGGTGGTGGGGCGCTGGTGCGCGGCCTCCCGATCCGGGTGGCCGCATGGTCCGGCCTCACGTCGCGCCGGGCACCAACTGCGACAGCGAGACGTCTGTCTGGGAACTGTCCGCGCCGCCGATCAGGTGGAATGGCAGGGGTTCATCGGCTGCGATGAGCCGCACGTCGGCGTACATCGTTCCGCCGGCCTTCGTCGCCGCGGGAGCCCGAACGACATGGGTTCGCCGTGTGGCGGCCTCGATGACCCAGACCTCGGGAATCCCGTGTCGGGCATACAGCGGCACCTTGACATCGAGGTCATACGCGAGGCTCGTGTCGGCGACCTCGATCACCATGAGCGTGTCGGCAGGCGTGGGGTGCGCCGTGCAGTAGCAATCGAATCGCGGCCGCAGAATCAGCAGGTCGGGCTCGGGTTCATTTTCGTCGTCAAGGCGGAGCGGGTTTTGAATGCTGACGAATGTCGAATCGCCGCATTGTCGGGCAACGTGCCTGGCCAGGACGTTGACGATCGCGGCGTGCAGCACTCCGATCGGCGACATGTCGATGATCTCCCCGTCGATGAGTTCCACGCGCTCGCCGCGACCGAGAATGCCCGCTTCGGTCATCCGGTAGTACTCCGCGACCGTCAGTCGGCGGCGAGCCGGACCGTCGGTCGAGGGATGATCGCCCGAACGATCTGGTGCTTTCGACAGCGTGGCCATGGCGAATGCTCCCGACCGCCGACCGGAGTTCAGCCGGCAATCAATGTGCGTGCGCCCCATGTGGGACGCGACGGTCTCATCACCGGCTTCAAGAATAGCAGTCCCCCGTGCCCACGAAGCCGTTCCGCCTCCGATCGTGGAAATCCGTCACGTGTCACTTCTGGTCGTCAAGCCGGACATCACCGCCTATCGGACGGAGCACCTCGACCGCTTCGGTGAACGATTTGGCGACGTTCCCGATCTCGTCGTCGAGGTCGTGAGCGACGATCCGGCGAGCCGGACCCGCGACTACG
>Ga0172376_10000583_pt1 | contig 46930 bp, 39 predicted proteins | sample Lak35m_FD_121114 | JGI IMG/M metagenome (GOLD analysis project Ga0172376, IMG submission 121114) | Freshwater microbial communities from Kabuno Bay, South-Kivu, Congo - kab_092012_35m | ecosystem: Environmental > Aquatic > Freshwater > Lake | place: Democratic Republic of the Congo: South-Kivu...
AAACCACGTCCGCCGTCGGCCGACGGAGTTTCTCCTAGGTGCCAGGCACCCCTGGAAGCCTCTCTCCGAGGTGCCAGGCACCCCGGGGGGCCCTCAATCTCGTCAACAATGTCCGCGGTCAATCCCGTCAATGCTGGCACTAAGGTCAATGCCGTCAAAAAAACCACGTCCGCCGTCGGCCGACGGAGTTTCTCCTAGGTGCCAGGCACCCCTGGAAGCCTCTCTCCGAGGTGCCAGGCACCCCGGGGGGGCCTCAATCTCGTCAACAATGTCCGCGGTCAATCCCGTCAATGCTGGCACTAAGGTCAATGCAGTCAAAAAAACCACGTCCGCCGTCGGCCGACGGTGTTTCTCCTAGGTGCCAGGCACCCCGGGGAGCCTCCCTCCTAGGTGCCAGGCACCCCGGGGGGGCCTCAATCTCGTCAACAATGTCCGCGGTCAGTCCCGTCAATGCTGGCACTAAGGTCAATGCTATCAAAAACCCACGTCCGCCGTCGGCCGACGGAGTTTTTCCTAGGTGCCAGGCACCCCTGGGAGCCTCTCTCCTAGGTGCCAGGCACCCCTGGGAGCACTGCATTGGAACACCCGAGAGCCATCGGTCACGATCGAATGCGACCGATGGGTTGCTAGTCAACGGATTCAAATTCAAGCCGACTTGCCTGAAAGGCAACGCTCAAAATCCATAGGATCACTCACGGCCAGAGGTGACACCTGGCCAGTCATCGGTTCGAAACGGGGTCAAAGGCAATCCGCCTGCACTGAACATGTTGCAGATTGGATTGTCGGCCCAGGCATAACGCACCGATACGGGCTTGGCTACATTTGGACTCGATACTCGAATCTTTCCGCCATCGACAATCTTGGCCGTAGCTGCATAAAACTTCTTGTCTTCGCCAGCGATCGTAAATCCGATCGGTTCGTTCACATCGAAGGGCCGCCATCCGCCAGGCAAATGATTGAAACTCAGTACAATCGCTTCTCCGTCGGCTTGCATGGACGCATACCTTGGGCTTTGATGCTCGACTTGAATCCCATATTCGTTGGCAAGCGCCCAGCGCGCAAGCCTTCGGCCTACGTCGACTTTGTTCTTGGGATGAATATCCTTGCCTTCACCGATGTCGATGATGACAGCTTGGCCCGTATGAGGCAATCTATCCAATGTCATGGTCTGTGCCTCGCGCAGTTCTGCCCAATCGCTATCGCCTGGCTCCTTGGGCTCAGCTTTGAAGTCCGCCAATTGGACCCAGTAGAACGGGAAATCTCCTTGTCCCCATTCCTTACGCCAATTCTGGATCATCAGCGGGAATAGATCTCGATACTGATAAGCTCGACCCGCATTGGATTCGCCTTGGTACCAAATCGCTCCTTTGATTCCATAACCCAAATGGGATTTCAGTACGCCGTTATAAATATTCGCAGGACGCTGATTGCCTCGCATCTGGTTCCCCAGATTCTTCATTTGGTCTTCTTCTTCCTTGGTGCGGTCTTTTTTGTCACTAAGCGACTTGAATCGCTCGGCGTTGTTGGACCAATTGTCCACCATCTTATTGAACCTACCGTCGGACTTCAGGACATCGAGATTCACCCAAGCTTCGCACGCTGATCCACCCCAAGCGTTGTTGATCATGCCGATCGGAACACCGGTGGTTTGATGGATCTGCCGTGCAAAGAAATAACCCACCGCGGAGAACTTGGGATTGTTCTCTGGATTGCAGACCATCCACTTGCGGTCATCGTGGCTCCAAATCGGTTCCTGCGAACCAGTCTGTGGGAAGTTGATCATCCGGATCTTTGGATAGTTTGCAGCCAAACGTTCCAGATCTGGATCGTTCGATTGAGCTACCGACCATTGCATGTTCGATTGCCCTGAACAAACCCAAACTTCACCAACCAAGACATCGGAAATGGTTTTGGTGGAACTGCCACTGACAGTGATGGTCAAAGGTCCCCCGACTTCCAGCGCAGGCAATCGAGTTTCCCAGTTTCCCGCAGCATCCGTCGTCGCGGTTAGCTTTTTGTCACCAATGCTGATCGTTACAACTTGGCCAGGATTGTCCTTGCCCCAAATCTTATTTTCTTGTTTTTGTTGCAAGACCATCGAGTCTCCAAAAATATTTGGCAACTTGACTTCTCCAAGTGCAACGCTGCTAGCCAGCGTGCCACCGACAAGAACCATGGAGAAAAGCCCTCGGTTGAGCCAGCCGATTCGAGCAGGCAAACTTGAGGAGGGGGATGTTTGGATGGAAAATCGAGTCATAACAGCAAGAAACCTTTCAATATGCCGGCGGAAACCTAAGATGCCGGACGGTGGAGAGGAAATGAGAGGAACGTCAAAGCCAGATAGCTGCGATCCATCTCCAGGCACACGTATGGACAAATAGCGTACAGGTCATGATTGCTAGTGCAATAACCCGCTCAGAGAAAAGACGATCACTGAGGTCGATGTGATCACTTTTTCTACTCGCAACAAAGCTGCAAACCGACATGGAAACAAGGGAGCCGACGATGCTCGATAGCAAGACGGCCTGCCATCCAAACAGTGCACCAAAAAGTCCGTGCAAGATGGTCCAGTGCCATGTCCAACCTCCCCTGCCCTGCTGCGACTGGGCCAAATACAGGCGATCCAGGAGTCTTGCGGTCAGCAGTCCTAATCCAAAGCCTGTCGCAGCGCCCAGGCCTGCGGTAATCGCCCGCTGAAAATACTCCGGAGCGTAACTTAGGAACCGCTGTCCCCATGGCTCGGTCCACCGGATTCTCGAAACGCAAGGGTTGGCGATCGAGCTTGCGATGTAAATACCGAGAATCACCAACAACGGTAGCTTAGGAAACCTTAGTCGCTCCATCTGAGTTCCTATGAGCATGACGGCAACGGCAAAGAAGCTCAGGTGAACGGCCGTTGCACCGATCAAATCCCATTTGGGATAGAAAACTGTAAAGACAATGCCTGCTCCAAATCGCCATTCTCGGTAGGGTAAATTAAGGCCATTTCCGATTAACTCCATCGAGCCTAGGGTCACAAAAACGATCCCAACGAGGATCTCCATGTACAAGTACCGAGGGGCGATGGGCAGTCGACAAGCGCGACAGCGGCCTCGGAGTATAACCCAGCCAAAAACCGGAGAGTTATCGACCATGTTCAAGGCTTTATCGCAAAACGGGCAATGAGAGCCTCTTGTGACAATCGTCTTTTTCTGTGGAGTTCGGCTAGCCACTACATTGATGAAACTGCCGATGCTTGCTCCTAGATAAAAGAACCAAAAGACAAACCAGTATTCGACGGTTTTTCGAATGAACCATATCCACAAAGAGATCTCTGGATCTTTTGGATCAAACTTCCATCTCGATGTTGCGATTTTTTGCCGAATCTGAATTGGGGGCAGGATCATCGCATAGAAGATCCAACCGGCTAGGATGCTTGCACAGAGCAGCATCAGCGGCCAGTCTCGCTTCCATGAGATCAGGCTTTTGCGACGTTTGGGGATCACCCAACTATCTTGGATCTCCTCGGGTGGATCACCCGATAACTCAGCGCTCAAAACGCGCCTCGCTTGCTTTGAAGTTGCTCAAGAAGCTCTTTCAGAGGATCCGCGGGAACCGCTTGAGAGGAACTGCGATTGTAGTCGCTCGGAGCGAGTCGACGGACTGCACCGGGATTCTGCGAGTCGAACGCAGCGCGATACACATCGATCACGCTATTGTCTTGCAACTGATCTCCCGGTGGCAGTAACAAAAAGCCGACACTGCGCGGTTGATAATTCACATCCTCGATCACGTTGGGACTCTTGCCGGTCGCATCGATGGCAATCGACTGCAAGAACTCTTCGTAGACGCTGACATCGTAGAGCACCGCTGGGGGCACCGGGACTTGGATTTCGCGACGATCCCAGTTCCCAAAACCATCGAGCCACTGAACGGTTTGGATGACGGTCGAACCGCTATCGCGATCCAGCACCACGGTTTCCGAACCACCTTGTGGAATCCTGAGTTTCTTTGGAGCCGACGGGTTTCGCCGGTCGGCAAGGAGCACCAGGAGTGCATCGCTGTGGGTGTTTGAGATCCTAAGAGATACTGGAGGTAAAGGTGCATTCTGAATGATTTGCTCGTTGAGCACTCGGTAACTTGGTTGGGGGAGCGCAAAGGTGGGTTGCTGTGGCCACCAGATCTGCCAAGGCGAATAAACGATTTGCTGGAGCCAAAGGCCATTATTGGGAACACAAGTCAGCCCAAAGCCAGGCATCGCGACGCTCTCAAAGCAGTACCCACCTTGAAACGGTTGCAATCGCCAACACTGCGAGATCGAGTTGCTGATCCCGACCAAACGAACTTGGGATCTTGTACGATTCTGAGCCAACACTCCATTTCCAAAGCCACCTGCCATCTGGGGGTCGGTACCAAGAGCCAACCACTGATTCCCTACCGACTGTTGGATACGGACCATATCTCCGCCCACGGGTGTGATCGTCCAAGCGCTCAGAAGCTCATCGGCTTGGGCTCCCCCAGGGGCCATCGGAACCAATTGCAGTTGTCCTTGGCGATTGGATCGTACCAAGAGCCTGCTACCTGGCTCGCCTGCCGAGAGCATGACGGTCTTGTTGATCTGCCCTTCTTGGGAAACTGGAGACAGGCCAGACTGGAGATTAGGATCCCGTCCCAGGACAGCCATTTTGCTTGGGGCAAACTCGATTTGTCCGTTCCGGAGAGTTCCGATTCGCATATTGCCTTGGTTGCTCGTGGGCCATTGGATCACCCGTTGGGCTTGGCGCGATCCATAACCTAGGAATTGGCCATCTGGCGTATCGTATCGCCTAAGCCTAGAGTAAACGGTTTCCTGGCCCGATGGATCCCGAACGACCAACTCCTCTGGGCCGACTCTTGCTGTCGATCCGGATTGAGCTCCTGGCACTTTCAATGTGTAGTACTCTTGGGCTATCCCAGGCATGGAGCTTACCGTGGACAGGACTACCAAAATTGCGAAATTTAACCGAAAGCAAAGGTATTCTTTCACGGAGCTTGTCATGGTCATCGCAGGCCTATTTACTGGAAGCAAAATATAAAGCTTTCTAAGGCTATTCGGGCGCGGTCCTCTTGGCTATGGGTCCCTTTGAGCTTCTTTTCAAGTTCAACTAACCATTGCAAAAGTTCTTTGGCCCTGATCCAACTGATTCTCTTGAGGCGATCTTCTTCTTTCCTAAGATCGTAGGGGCGAAAACCCGCGCGCGCCAGTCCATCGGAGAGTTTGACGCCTTGCATTCCAAATTGTTCATGCTGCTTGTACCAAGTCGCAGCCATGGCGTAACGCCTAAGGCTCCAAGACATTTGGGCGGCGATCCCAACGGCGTTTTGTCCTGACATGATCAGTTTGTCGATCCCTTCGATCGCTTCGGCAATCTTCCCTTCGGCGATCGCTTCGGTCAACTTCCAGACGGTTTGTGTACGCCAACCTCCCACAAGTTCATCGACTCGATCGTCGTCTATTTTTCCACTTGCATCGGCAAACAGCGAAAGCTTGGCTAGCTCGCAGTCGATCAGACCACCGACGTATCCGACTCGGTCGGCAATTAGCCCAGTTTGCTCGTCGGTCAATTGAACTTTGTGCTTCTTTGTGCCCCAATGCTTGATCCAAGTTTGAAACTCTTTGCCATGGACTTCGGCAGTACCGACGATCCGACCCTTTGCACTGGCAAGTTTGTAGACCTTTTGGTTCGCCGGCAACGATTGCAAGTCCATCAGCAGCGTCGAGCCGGGCGGGGCTTGCTCAATCCATCTTTCGATCGACTCGCGGTTGGCTGAAAGGAACGAGTCCGATTTTCGGATGTATACAACCTTAGGCCCCCCGGTATCGAAGAGGCTTTGCGTCGACAGCTCGTCGTTGACATCGCGCCACTGGGCTTCGTCACCTTCGAAACGGGCGACGCTCAGAGGCTCAACGCCACTGAGCTCGATGGCATGTTCGATCGATTCGCGCCGCAGGAAATCATCGGGTCCGATGGCGGCCAACACCGCAGGTAACTCCTGGGGCTGAGTGAAAGCCAGGAATTCAAACGCGTGGAGGGTCGCTTCAGACTTGGATTTTCCTGGGGTTTTCGCGGCCACTTGGTTTGGTCTAAGAAAATGAGACGCCGAGGGTTGCCAACCAACTATCATTCGAGCGATCGGACATTTTAGCACTCGGATGCTGCTGTGCGATGCGAACTACTGCTTATTTCGAAGATAGCCAAGGGATGTTCCTCAAGCTGCCAGAAGCTTGAGTAGCGTGTGGGGGGGCTCGAAGAACACGTTCTTCGGGCCCTTTTTTTTGCCTAAATTAAGTTTTGGTCCCGATCCGGACGGCAAAAAGATGGTAGGGCAAAAAAATGGTAGGGCAAAAAAATGGAGCGGCAAAAAAATGGAGCGGCAGCAGTGAGTGTGGAATTTGGGGGTTAGTTCAAGATTTCAAGGATCTTTTTCCAGGTGCGATCGGTAGCACCTCGATGTTGCTGGGTGACCGCAACGGAGCGTTGAGAGATCATAGACCGAGAGGGTTGATCTTCGATCATTCGGATGATCCAAGGTTTGAGCGCTTCGGGGTTGGGGAGTTCGGTGGCTGCACCTGCCTCTTGGAGAATCTGGACGATGTCGGTGAAGTTTCGAGTGTTGGGTCCATAGCATGTCGCTACCCCATAGGCACACGGCTCGATCATGTTCTGCCCGCCCCGGGAGCCAAAGCTGCCTCCGACGAACCCTAAGTCGGCAAGCCCCCACCACCATCGCAGTTCACCGACCGAATCGGCAAGGAAGACTCTCCACATGGGATCGATGGCTTGATCGGCCATCGCCGAACGCCTAGCCCAAGCCATTTTGGTGTGACTGACCATTTTGGCGACTTCGTCGAATCGTTCCGCGTGCCGAGGAACCAAGATCAGTTTTAGGTTCGGGAATCGATCAGCAATTTCGCAGAAAGTATCCAAACAGATCTTCTCTTCGGGAGCTTGTGTGCTCCCGCACAGCCACACTCGGGTCATCGGGTCGGTCAGTTTCAATTGCTCGGCTCTCGCACGGACTTCCGGATGCAATCGATCGTGGTTTGCGCCGTCGAATTTGATATTTCCGACCACATCGATGTTCGCAGCATCATAGCCCAACTGTAGGAATCGATCTCGGATCGTGTCGCTCTGGGCTCCAATCCAACTGATTTTTTGGATGATGCTGCGGGCCAGAGGTGCGATACGAAGGTATCCTCGAAGTGACTTTTGGCTTAGTCGCCCATTGATCACCACCACAGGAATATTGCGTTTGGTAGCTAAGGAGATCCAATTGGGCCAAAGTTCCAGTTCGGCCAATACGATCATGTCGGGTTGGACCTGATCCAATGCTTTGCTGACTGCCCAGCTAAAATCCATCGGTGCAAAGCTGACGGCGTGTTGGAGGTAAAGCTTTTGTGCGAGCTCAAATCCCGAGTCGGTCGAGGTTGTAATGAGCAGTTTTGCTTTCGGCCATTGTTTGGTCGCTCGCTCGACCAAAGGCCGAATGACTTGCAGCTCCCCAACGCTTACAGCGTGAAACCAAATCGTTTTGGAACCGCTTTGTCCAGCGTTTTGCTCGGTCGGGTTTTTCGCAAGATCGGGTAAATTGCCAAACAGCTTTTGGTTCCATCCGTTGCGATACCGACCTTTGGAAAAACTTCGCCAGAGGATCCAAGGCAAAAGGACCAGCAGCAGGGCTGTGTAGATTAGATTGAGCAACCAATGCTTAGCCATCCTTGGGATTACCGGTCCTCTTTGAGTTTGTTCTGAAGATTGGGCAACTCGGTACCAAGAGCCATTCCATCGTTGCGACTCTCGGTGGCACCTTGGAGTGTTCCTCGTTCCCAATCGATCAAGATGCCTTGGTAGCCACCCATCGATGCACGTGAGGGTTTCATGACGTGCCCACGCTTGGCAAGCTCTTCAGTGGTTGCTTGCGGCAGCCCGGATTCGTAGTGCACGGTACCACCTTGTGGATCGGCCGCGGTGAGTGTTGGAGTCGCGCTTCCTTCGTGACGCACTCTTGCTGCATCGCCGGCCATTTGAATGTTCATGCCAAAGTCAATCCAATTGACCAACACTTGGACTTGGCCCTGGGGTTGCATGTCGCCTCCCATCACTCCGAAAACAAAGACCGGTTTTCCGTTTTTGGTTACGATCGATGGGATGATGGTGTGAAAAGGGCGTTTCTTGGGTTCCAACCGATTGGGATGATCTTCAGAGAGGGCGAACAAATTGCCGCGGTTCTGAAGAGCGAAGCCGACGTTGCCTGGCACCACTTGACTGCCGAAGCCATGAAAGTTGCTTTGGATCAGCGAGCAACAGTTGCGATCTTTATCGACCACACACAGATAGACAGTATCACCGTGGATCAGTTTCGGGTCTCCAGCAGGGATCTCTTTCAGAGCGTGTGCGAAGTCAATGCGTTTGCTTTGACTTTTTGCATAGTCTTTACTTGCAAGGGAATCGACGGGAACGTTTTCGAAGGCCATGTCGGCATAGAACCTGGCGCGATCGGCATACGCGAGTTTTTTAGCTTCGAGCAGCAAGTGGGTGTAGTCGGGAGATCCCCAACCCATCGAAGCCACATCGTGTTGTTCGAGGACATTGAGCATTTGCAGGACCGCAAGACCTTGTCCGTTGGGGGGGATTTGCCAAACATCGTAACCTCGGTAGTTGGTCGAGATGGGTCGGACCCATTGATTGGTATGGTTTTGGAAATCCGCTTCGGTGAAGTACCCGCCTGCTTTTTGGCTGAACTGGACGATCTCTTTGGAGATGGGGCCTTGATAAAAGTACTTAGGTCCCTGTTGTGCGATTTGGCGATAGGAGTGTGCCAAGCGGGGGTTTCGAAAAAGATCGCCGGTCTTGGGTGCTTTTTTTCCTTCTAGCAAAAAGGTTTCCTGGGAGTCTTTCCAAGGCTTGAAGGATTGCTGGGCTTTGGACCAATAGCCAGCGATGACCGGAGAGACGGGAAATCCATTTTCGGCCAATTCGATGGCAGGCTCAAGGACTTGGGCCATGCTCAGTTTGCCAAACTTACCGTGCAGATCGAACCAACCCGCAACGCAGCCTGGAACACTCCAAGAAAGAGGCCCATAGAGGGGGATTTCTTTGAGTTGTTTTTCGGCGAAGATTTGGCGATTGAGTTTTTCAGGAGATCGACCGCTGGCGTTCAAGCCTGAAAGTTCGCCAGATTGGCTATCCCAGACGATCGAGTAGAGATCACCGCCGATCCCACAACTCATCGGCTCGACGACTCCTAGTACGGCATTGGCGGCGATGGCCGCATCGACGGCCGAGCCGCCGGCTTCTAAGACACGGATCGCCGCTGCGCTTGCGCGGGGGTCCGACGTGCAAGCCATACCATTTCTTGCCACGACCACCGATCGGCTTTGAGCCAGAGGTCCTGAGGGCCGATCGTAGCGTCCGATGGGGTCTTTGGTTGTCGCAGCGGGTTTTGGGTTGCCGGGCTCTTGTGCCCGAACATCATGCCCCAACCTGCAAGCACATGGGCATACGAACAGAACAGGACCGATCCAAGCAAGCAGACGCTTAGCCATGCATTCACCGATTGCAAAAAAGTCGCCGATTCCCGGAGGGGAATTTCTTTGAAAACCAGCGGCTTATTGTCGGACTTTTTCGGCGTAGTGGAAATACCCGATCATCATTTCTTCAAAGGTTTGGTCACCCCAGGAGACCCAAGCCTTCGGATCGGGATTGTTGAGATTGGCTTCCGAGTTATCAAAGGCGGCTTCGCAGTAAACCCGCGAGCCGGCCGGCAGGAGCATCGGGGATTCCAAGCGATATTCGGTTTGCCAATTGAAATCGTAGTTGGGGATGTCCAAGACCACTTCGCGCTTTCGATCTGGGTAAATCAGGCTATATCGGAAAGACTTGCCCCGCACATGCATGTGCGGGCTGAATGAAAGCAGTTCGCAATCGGGAAGTTTCTCCGGCAAGGAGGCTGTCACACGATGGTTGGAAGCTCCTGGTGGGATGCGGAAATTAACACTCACGGCGCTGGTCGTTTTGACTTCATGGGTGATGTCTTTGGCGTCGGCCAAAATGAAGCCAACTTTGCTAAGGTCCTTCTGGGCAGTCCCATCAGGGGTGTAGTGGACTTGAAAAATAAGTTCGCTATTTGCAGGAATTCGCTTTGCGTAACCTTGGGGCATCATCTCCGCACGCGTGCCAGGGACATAGCCGACCAAGAAGGATCTTGCCCCACCGAGATCTCGTTTGCGAGAGTTTTTGTCGCGAACGAAGACCAACACATGGTGGACCACTTCGCGTGCACCGGGGATGATCTCCATCCCTTTGACCCAAAGTTCCTTTTGGTTATTTAGATCGGCTCGAAAGTACTGGTAATTCACAACACCCGTTTTTGGAACGTTGTAAGGCTTGTCGCTCATCGGAACAACGATGTCGGGATTTTGAGGCAAGAGCCATCCGGAGTTGTAAGCGATCGGTTTGGCATCCAGGCTCGGATCACCTCGGCGTTTGCCTTGTTGGACCCATCGTTCGATCAGATCGAGTTCTTTATCGTTCAGACGTCGGTCATTGCTGAATTTAGCGTGCTCATCGGTGGCATGCCAAGGCGGCATGGTCTTGTTTTGGGTGACTTCGACAATCATGTCGGCCCAAGCCGCCGCATCGTCGTAGTTGGAAAGGTCCATCGGACCGATGTCTCCTTGACGGTGGCAAGCGACACAGCGTTGCTGCAGGATGTGCGAGATGTGTTGCGAGTAAGTGATCGAATCGGCAGAGTTTACAGATTCGACGGCAGAACGGTTGCGACCGATCAAACAGCCGGCGGCTTGGGTTTGAAGGGTTGGGATTTCTCGGTCGGCAAGCAGTGCATCGATCGCTTGGCCAAGTTCCCGCTGAGTTGGCTTCTCCCGTGCAAAACCGATTCCGTACTGATCATCGATGCGGCCTCGATAGCGAATCACATTCTGTGCATCGATCAAACAGACTTCCGGAGTGCGTGTGATGCCAAGTAGGTCCGCAAAGGACTGATCGGGGTCTTTAAGAAACGGCATCTGAAGCTGGAAACGCTTTGCATGGGCGGCCATTTCTTGGAGTGAGTCTTGGACATTGGGATCCACGGCAAGGAACACGACCCCTTGGTCAGCATACTTTTTATTCAATTCGACCAAGCGAGGTGTGTATTGTTTGGCAAGCGGGCACTGAGTTCCTAGAAACGCGACCACCGTGGCCTTGGAACCAGAGAGTTCGGACCACTTCCACTGCTTGCCCAAGCAATCGGTTTTCACTAGGTCGCTAAGCTTTGGTACTGGCTTGCCGACAAGATCCACCCGAGCTTGGACCTGCTGGGCAGGCTCGTCTGCCCGGGTCGGTGTGGGTTCGACCCCAAGCAGCGAGCAAAACAATCCCAGCAGGTATAGATTTCGGATGCAATTCGAGGTTCGGTTCATAGGGCACTTTAGGATTAGCGTTATCGATTCAGCAGGTGTGGGCACATGCTCCGATGAAGTTCCGTTAGGATGAGCGTTAGGAATTCGTACACGGGATGAAAACCTTGGATTTTAAGTAGACCCTCTAACAAGGTGCAATGCAATGCGGATGGCTGCAAGACTGAAGACATTGGATACTAACGCAATCTTCATTTGGATCGCTGCGATGGTCGTTGGGATCGGGGTGGTGGACGCTGCGGATCCGGCGGCTTTGGCGCTCGAGGATTTGGAAGTTGCGTTGTGGGCTGGTGGAGCTCCGGGAGCTTTGGGTACCGAACCTAAGGACATTCCCAAGATTACCGTGCGGAGGGTAGATTCCTCGAGCCCTACGGGGGCGTTGATCATTTGCCCTGGGGGCGGCTACGGTGGATTGGCGATGGACCATGAGGGCAAGCAGATGGTCGAGTGGGCCAATTCGATCGGATTGACCGCAGTGCTTTGCGAGTACCGGCATCGTGGTAAGGGTTATGGTCATCCGGCACCGTCGCAAGATGCCCAGCGGGCCGTGCGCATGGTCCGCGCCAAAGCGTCGGAGTGGAACATCGATCCGAGCAAAATAGGGATCATGGGCTTTTCAGCCGGTGGTCACTTGGTCTCCACAGTGATCACGCAGTTTGATGCGGGGGACAAAGAATCTGCCGATCCGATCGCGCAGCAATCCTCCCGACCTGACTTTGCGATCCTGTGCTATCCCGTGATTTCCATGGGGAGCACTTTTACCCATCGAGGTAGTGAAGTGAATCTTTTGGGCGAGAAAGCCAGCAAGGAAACGCTGGTTCAGTTTGCAAGTGAGCGTAACGTCAGGTCCGATACACCTCCGACCTTTTTGATGCATACGGTCGAAGACAAGCCGGTTCCCGTTGAAAATTCTCTGGTCTTTTATGAAGCGATGGTTGCCAAGGGAGTGCCTGGAGAGCTGCATGTCTATCAAAAGGGACCGCATGGAGTGGGCCTTGCAAAAAACATTCCTGGGACTGCCGATTGGCCTAGTGCCTGCGGTCGTTGGCTCAAGCAATTGCAAATGATTCCCTGAGGACATAGCTGATTCGTTAACGGGGGATAACAGGACCCAAGAGGGACGCTTGGGAAGATTTTCTCCCGAGAATGGGCTGGTGGTGCTAGCGAAGCCCCCCTTGGGGCGTGTATGCTTTGGTCGCGTGCTTGGGTCGTCCATTTTCCTGCAATTTCTGGCGAGGATTCCCAATGATTCTTTCCGGTGAAGAGATCCGCTCTCGATTAGGATCGGACATTTGCATCCGTCCTTTTTCGGACGATCACTGCAATCCCAACAGTTACGACCTGACCTTGCACAACGAACTTCTTGTTTATGAAGAAGTGGTTTTGGACATCAAAGAACCCAATCGATTCCGCAGGCTTCGGATCCCCGAAGAAGGTTTGATCTTGAGTCCGGGACAATTGTACTTGGGCCGAACGGTGGAGTTCACCGAAACGCATCGATTGGTTCCGATGCTCTCAGGACGCTCATCCTTATCGCGATTGGGTTTATTTGTCCACGGATCTGCGGGATTTGGAAGCATCGGGTATTGCGGGCACTGGACCATCGAGCTGTACACGGTTCAACCCATTCGGATTTATCCAAACGTGAAGATCTGCCAGATCGCCTACCACGAAATCATCGGTGATGTTCGCGAATGCTGTTCGAGCAAATATCAAAACAGTCACGATATCCAACCGAGCTTGATGTTCAAGGAATTTTCCTGCCGACGAGAGTACGAGCAGTTGCAATTGGACTTTGATACCCTGGCGGCCTCGTGTGTCGAGCAGTGCGTATCGTCTAGCTTTGTCCAAGCAGATTCGGACGAAGCGTCTGGCTTAGCCTAGCTCATCATTTCTTGTTCGATTGCGCATTGGGACTTTGCCGAAACGGGCATTGGCCCTACCCTATGCCGGTCGATCAAACTGTTCGTTTTCGCTCAGGAGCCAATTGATGCCAGTGATGTCCAAATCCGAGATTGAAGCGGTGATCCCGCACCGAAAGCCGATGCTTTTGGTCGACGAAGTGTTGGATCAAACCGACACGACGATTCACTGCGTCAAGACGTTCGGTGCCGATGAGTTTTTCCTTCAAGGGCACTTTCCTGAATTCCCGCTCGTTCCCGGGGTGATCTTGTGCGAATGTTGCCTGCAAGGCGGAGCGATCCTTCTGGCCCATGTGACCCCAAGTCAAGGGATCGTACCGGTGGCCACGCGAATCGATGGGGCTAAATTCAAACGGATGGTCCGGCCTGGTGAAAAGATAGACATCCATGTGGTTTTAAAGGAAGTCGTTTCCAGTGCTTACTTTATGACCGGCAAGGTAACGGTCGATGGCCAACTTGCCGCACGCTTGGATTTTGCCTGCAGCGTTGCAAAACCAGAGTAGATCGCTTCGAGCAAACCCTCTATGAAAAAAACGATCCAAGTCCAGGCCCTAGATGGCCAAGCTACCGAGTCGATGGAAATGCCAGATCGTTTTCGACTCGAAGTGGTATATTTCATGACTCCTGGGGATGCCCCCGGGGCCCCAAAACTCGCGCCCGGTGAATACTGGATCGAGCCGGCGAACGTCGAAAAGTGGTTGGATGATGGTTGTTTTTCGGTCGTATCACCCCTGGATGCCGAATCGGTCGCTGAGATTGAACTAAGCGAAGAACATGAACGGTGGTTGGAATGGCTAAGGAAGAATCAGATCACTCGAGTTCGACTCCTCAAGGATTGACGCACCCAGGCCCAAGCATGAGCCTTGTGGTTGCCGTGGCACGCAACGGAACGATCGGCATCGAGGATCGGTTGCCATGGAAGCTAAGATCCGATCTTGTGCGCTTCAAACGCTTGACCATGGGGCATAGCCTGCTGATGGGTCGCAAAACCTACCAAAGCATCGGGAGATTGTTGCCTGGCCGAACGACCATGATCCTGACGCGCCAGTCCGATTACCGAGTCGATGGTGCACAGGTTGTTCATAGCTTGATGCAAGCCTGGGCGCAACTCCCAGCGGGCCAACGACTTTTTGTCGTCGGGGGAGCAGAGGTCTACCGCCTGTGCATGCCCTTTGTCGATCAGATCCACCGAACGCGAGTTTTGGCCGATATCGTTGGCGATACGGTGTTGGATGATCTGGATTTGCATGGTTTTTCCTTGGTGGAAACCCAGTTCGTACCAAGCGATTTGCACAACCAATGGCCCTCTTGCTACGAGCGTTTTGAACGCCAAAAAAACTCGCCTTGAAACCTGACGGGTTTTCCACCAACTTCGGGAACATCGGTTGTTTATAAACGAGTTTTCTTGACCGAGGTTTGAGCCGTTCTTTACGGCATCTTCACACTCCCGACGGAAAATCTTTACAGAACTTCATCGTTCTTGTTTGACTCGAATGCTAGCAATCCTAAAATCCCAACCCGCTCGGAAAACGACCCTGCTGAGGGCCTGCTAAGGGCTCAAGGATGGGGTTTGTTCGACGGGCAACGTCCGGGATGGTTCCCGAACGAGGAAGTGATGGAAACAAATCGCAGGGCTGGGAGATTGCGATGCTCGAAGCGCATGATGTTGCTGAGGCACAAAGCCGAACCTTACCGCAGTTTATCGCGGCACTTAGGCAACGGCTGGGCAAGGAACGCATGGATTTGTGGTTTGGTCCACAGGTCCGCTGGCAAATCGCTTCTGAGCGTAAGCTGCAAATCCTGGTGAGTTCGGAGTTTGTGTCCGAGTGCATGCTCAGGATGTTTCGAGAGGATCTCCGAAGGGCGGTTTCTGAGGTTTTTGGCGATGGTTGGGGTTTTGAGCTTCAGGTCGCTACCATCGCCCCTGTTCAGGGGGCCCCAATCGAGGCGGCTTGCGAGAAATCTTCGAGGAATTCACCCGCCGACGTTCGCAATGGCTCCAGGATCGCTTACGATGAGGGTTCGTCGAGGACCGCCCCTTTGCCCTCAGGAATCCCCTTGCCTGTGAATGCCTTACCCGTCAGAGAGCTCAAGACCCCCGAGTCAGACCAGGATGGGCGATCATCCGAGGATTCGCTCGTGGCTGGGCCTTTGAGGCTGGTTCGATCAGATGCGTCCCTGGCCAGTGGAACCGATCATTCTACCGATCGTGAGATCGGTCGTTTGGTGGCCATGCGTCGGCAACAGGAACGCCGATGGGATGAGTTCATCGTTGGTCCTCACAATCAACTTGCTTGGACTGCTTGCGGCATGGTCCTGGAGCGTCCTGGACAAGTCGGTCCGATGCTCATTCACGGTCCGCATGGAGTTGGTAAGACCCATCTGGCTGTGGCTCTGTCGCAGAGGCTCAAAGCTCAGCATCGATTCAAGAGGGTTGTGTTTCTGACCGGCGAGCAATTCACGATCGAATACACCGAGAATGCCAAATCTGGTGGCTTTGCTAGTTTCCGAAAGAAGTACCGGGATGTCGAAGTCTTGGTGATCGACGACGTGCAGTTTTGTTTAGGCAAATCAGGTACATTGATCGAGCTGAGAAACACCATCGACATGCTCCTAAGGGAGTCTCGCCAAGTGATCCTGGTATCGGACCGAGGTCTCCACCAGTTGGATGCACTGGGGCATGATCTTCATACTCGGCTCTCGGGTGGTATGAATTGCCCGATCGAGCCGATGGACCCGCAAACCAGACGCATCTTGCTAGCCCGCATGTGCGCTGAGCACTCTTTGAGCATCGACACCCAGGTGCTCGATTGGATTTCTCAACAGTGTGGAGCCGATGCCAGAGTGATCCAGGGGATCGTTCTTCGACTGCTTGCCCAGCATCGTATGCTTGGGCGTTCCTTGACGGCCGAGGAGGCCTCCAATGCCATCAGCGACATTGTTCGAGCCAATCGTCCGATCATCCGGCTTGGGGACATCGAGCAAGCCGTATGCAAGGCCTTTGGGCTAGAGAACCAAAAGCTGCAAACCAAATCCAAATGCCAATCGCTCAGCCAACCTCGGATGTTGGCGATTTTTCTTGCCCGAAAGCACACTCGCACCGCTCTTTCAGAGATCGGAGAGTACTTTGGGAACCGAACGCACTCGACGGTCATTTCGGCTCAAAAGAAAGTCGACCACTGGATCGACTCCAAAGAAACTCTTCAAGTTGGCAACACCCACATGCAAGTTCAAGAAATCTTGCGTTCCCTCGAAGTCGCCTTGCAAGTCAGCTAATTTTCAACGCTGCTTAACGGCGATGGGTCTTATCGCCACCTCCGCTTGAATTCCTCAAGCGGGTAGTCCTGGACCTGAGAAAACGCTTTGCGATTGGCTTGGATTTCAAGCAACCGTTGGTAACCTCGCGTGACGAGTTGCTTGCGTTGTGTCACGTACTTGGGATCAAGATCCTCGATGCGAAATCCTTCTGGCACTTGGCTTTGGCCAGCATAGCGATGATCATCGATGAACTGAGCGAGAACCGGGTTGCAGTCCAAGTGGCATTCTGAGGAAAGATGCAGCGTCTCTGGATCGATTTCTCCGATAACAAATCGCAAGTAGAGTTCGCTTTCAGAAAGTTTTTCGACCTCCTGGTTGCAAATCCGACACAGATAACCTTGGTCGCATTTCGCCATCGGCTTTAGAGTCCTAAAACGTCCGCCATGGAATAAAGCATGGGGGCTTTACCATGAAGAAACTTCGCCGCCGAGATGGCTCCTGAGGCATAGCTGTCTCGATTGGATGCCGCGACTCGAATCTCGACCAACTCGCCCATCATCCCAAAGACTACCGTGTGCTGTCCGACATCATCACCGACGCGGACCGCATGGTAGCCGATCTCGTTGTGGGGGCGCTTGCCGACCATGCCTTGGCGACCATGCACGTGTCGATCGATCCCCATTTGCTCGGCGATGATTTCCCCAAGCTTCACAGCAGTACCGCTTGGGCTGTCCTCCTTATAGCGATGGTGCCTTTCGATGATCTCAACATCTGCACCCCCTGGAACATCCTTCAGCGCCCGAGCGGCTTGCTGGACCAACTTCATGCCGATGTTGACCGCAACGCTGGTGTTCGGGGCCAAGCACACAGGGATCTGAGTCGAAGCTTGTCGGATCTGTTCTAAGTGGGACGGTTCCAAACCGGTGGTTGCAATCACAATGCCGGCGCGTTTTGCAAGGCAATGCTTCAGTGCCGAAATGCATCCGTCGGGACTGGAAAAGTCGATCACACTATCGAATGCTTCTGGCCATTGCGGACCGATAGGCAATCCGATGGGGTTCATGCCCGAGTAAGTTCCCGCGTCATGGCCGCAAGCCGAAGAGTTTGGTCGAACCAACGCTCCGACTAGTTGGACTTGAGGGTCGCAGGCCCCGAGGCAAATGAGCCGTTTTCCGTTTCTGCCAGAGGCTCCGTGGATGACCAGTTTGAGCTTTGATGAGTTCAATTTTTCGTGCTCTTTGGATTGGTTTCAGGTTGTGGCATCGAAGCACCGATGCGGGACGGTTGGATATCTAATCCGAAGCCGAGAGCTCCTGCAAGGCCTCTAGGACTTGGGCCTCATGGCCATCGACGCTGACTTTCTTCCACACCTGCGCGATTTTGCCTTGGGCATCGATCAAGTAGGTGCTGCGTTGGATCCCCATCGATTTCTTGCCGTACATATTCTTTTCCCTCCAAGCCCCGTACTTTTCGCAGACTTCGTGAGATTCATCCGAGAGCAAGGGAAAGTTCAAGGAGTACTTGTCTATGAACTTTTGGTGCGAGGCCGGGCTATCGGCGCTAACCCCCAAGACAACGGCTCCGAGTTTTTTGAGCTCTTGGGATCGATCTCGAAACGCACAGGCTTCTTTGGTGCAACCGGGCGTATCGTCTTTGGGATAAAAGTAAAGAACCACCGGGGATCCTTTGAAATCGGACAATTTGACTTTCTTGCCTTGGGCATCAACAAGAGTGAAAGCTGGAGCTTTGGAGCCTACTTCGAGCCAATCAGACATAGCGGATTACCTTGATGTTTTCAAAGGGTTTCGATCGTTTTGCCATCGGGGTCCGACTTCCTAGCGCACGGCACGAGGGGTCTTCAAAGACTCCGATGCGGATTGTCCAAGTGTAGGAAAGAGGGCAAATTTTTTGCTCATTTCTTCACAGATCGCCTGGAAACTTGTTGCGGAGCGGTTTTTCGACCCGTTAAATTACCCATTAGGGCAGAACCATGTTCGTTATCCGGGCATGCAAAATTCTTCCTCGATTCTTCTTTTTTGTCTTTGATGCTCTTTCTTATCGTTTTTTCTAATCGGAGTCCGACCATGAGTTGCTCTTTCATTCGGGTTCGCCGCGGTTTTACCTTGGTCGAGTTATTGGTCGTTATCGCTATTATCGGTGTGTTGGTCGGATTGCTCTTGCCGGCAGTCCAAGCCGCGCGGGAAGCGGCCCGCCGAGCCGATTGCCAGAACCGCATGCGTCAAATCGTATTGGCGGCACACAACTACGAATCGGCTAACAAGCGGTTGCCCGGCTATGCAGGCGAGCATGCTCCTCTGGCCGTGAATATGGTCGGAGGTATCCTCCGCACCGACAAACGCGGGGTGCCTTGGATGGTTCAACTCATGCCCCATATGGAACAAGACCAATTGGCTTTGAATCTGCGTCGTATTTGCGACACAATCCCCGGGGCAGTTCCCGTGGCTCAAACCGATTACCAATACATCGAAGCCGTCGTCCAGGGCTTTTATTGTCCGAGCCGCCGGGATGCCAAATCCTATCCCCTTCTGCCTCCGTTTCAGGATAAGTATGGACCTTATGGTGCTCGGACCGATTATGCCATGTGCGGCGGGGCAGCCCTCAGCACAGATCCGAACATGGCCGGGATCGACCTTGAGCAGCCAGGTGTCTGGGCACTTGGAAACAAAACCCAACTCAAAGAAATCACCGATGGAACCAGCACTACCATTTTTCTAGGGGAGAAAGCCATGAGCTCGATCCGCTACAAAACAGGGAGTGACTATGGAGATAGGGCTCCGATCGCAGGGCTCCCGGAATACCATGGTGTGACCAACTCGTACGTTCGGTTCATCGCTCGGGGAACCCACTCGGATATCCCTGATAGCTGCACTTCCTGCCACGACTTTGGCAGCGCCCACATCCCTGGTTGGAATGCGGTGATGACCGACGGTTCGATTCGAACGGTTAGCTACAATGCCGACAAACTGATCCTCAAAGCGGTGGCTTCGATCGCTGGTCAAGAAGTTGCAACTCTGGATAACTAAAATCGCTGTTGCTTGGAGCCGCATCGCTTAGGCGATGCGGCAAACATAATGCAGCAGGATCCCTGCAGCGACGCTGACGTTGAGCGAATCGGTCCCAAGGGCCATATCGATTCGCAAGCCCCTAACGCACGCCTCGATGCACTCTTGTGGCAATCCATGGGCTTCGTTGCCAAATAAAACCATCGCAGGACCACTGCGACGGAACCCTCGAAGCTCGATGCTTGTGGGTGACAAGCATGCTGCCAAGGATTCGATTCCCAATCGATGGGCAGCCTCCAACGCATCGATCGCGCTATCGCTTCGGTGCAGCGATAATTTGAATGCGTTGCCCATCGACACCCTGAGGACTCGCCGCGTAAATGGGTCTACACAGTTAGGACCCAGCACCACATCTTGAATACCAAGGGCCGCACACGAACGAAAGATAGACCCCATATTCTCTGGGTCTTGGACTCCAACGAGCATCACTGCGGTCCAACCCGCAGGACAAGGATTTTCCTTCCACTGCGATTCTGGATCCCATAAGGGCATCGGCGGGCGAATGCCGCATGCCATAAAGCCACGATGGAAATTAAAACCGATCAGTTGGGGAATCTGGGAGTGAGGGACTACAAGAATCGAAGTTTCCTCCGGGAGCCATCCCGTGGCCTCTTGAAGATCGTCTTGGTCCACCAAGATCGATTCGACTTGCAATCGACTCGCCAAAAGCCGTTGGACCAAAGGTCGACTCTCGGCGATGAACCGACCGCTTGTGCGGGTCAAGTTGGTGGTTCGAAGATTCCGATAGGGATCCAATCGTGGATCTTGAATCGACTCGATGAACTCGATCTTCATCAAGGCTTCCTGATCGCCATTTTATGCGAGCCAGTGCTCCAGTCTTGCTGGCCGTAGACATACGCACAGACCACGTGGCGTCCTGATGAGTTTTCGGGGATTTGCAATGGGACTTCAAAGTCCCCATCGACCGATGGCAATTCAACCCGATAAACTGTCAACTGGTTGCAAGACTGATAGTTTCGCTCCATCTGATTGTGGTCCTCTTGGGTAGCTTGATAGGTTCGCAGGGCAGTGACTCCTTCGGGAACCCGATCTCGGACCAAAGCCAGTTCGACAATCAACTTGCCAGCTACACGGGAATGTCCTTTGATCTGGATCGTTTGACCACTGGTCGCCTTGCTTGGGACATCTAGCACGATGGGTTTTGGGTAAGGGATCTTCAGCAGAGGATCGCCCAGCAAGTTCATCAGTCGAACATGCTCGCGGCGTTCGAGGGTCAAGTCATGGTCGCTAGGATTCAAGGCTTGTGCCATATCGGTAACGATTTTGCGATAGCGTTTTCGGATGTCGAAGCCTTCGGGGTTTTCTCCCTCATTTTTTACCGGGATGTCTTCGTCATCGATCCAAACTCGTCGCTTGGCCTGCAGCACCAGCTCGCCGAGTGTGGGGATTCGATCTCGGAAACAACCGTTGAGAAGCTCGCTGGAAAGTTGACTTAGGCCATAGGGCATCGTCACACGCGATCCACTGACTACGGCGATCGGCCCATCGGGTTGGGCCAGCAAGTGCTCGGAGAAGCAATCCACTTTGGCATCAAAGGCACCGGTAAAGCAAGCCAGCATCAAGGCTATCGGGGGCCTGTTCTTGCAACGAAACTTGGAAGCATCCGAGGCTTGTCCGATTGGGAGCCACTGATCAGCGACTTGGTAATAATCCAAATGATTGACTTGGCCATGCCCGATGTAGACCCAAAACAAACCTCCTTGGTTGATTCGATCGATGTAGGCCTCTTGCAGTTTCCAAGGGTTAGGACAATAAGTGCTGGTGCAACTGGCCACCGTGACGTTCATGTGAAATTCCGGAGGAATCCCCTCGGTCAGAAACCTTCGTGTGACCGTTTCGATCGCCGTGTCGGCCAAGAACCCGAATCCACCCACTCCGGCAGTCACATGGACAGTATCGTTCCAAGGGCCAGGAGAGATCGCCTCATAGTCGATGCTTCGACGCAGCATCCGCGCAAGTTCCTGCGGGGTCTTGGCAGGCAATCTGCCGACTGCGACATCGGGACATCCATCGTTGTCCAGATCCCCATACAGCGCGTCGGTGCACAGTTGCTTGGTCGTTGAATCATTCAGCCGGATTGCCGTATCGAGAACGATACCCGGAGTCAAACTCTCGAATCGATTCGGAGACACCTCCAAAGCTGCATCGCCGCAGAGCAGAATCGCTTGAACCGGCGTCTTGCAACTGGCGATCGTTTTAGCGATTGATTTTCTGAGGTCCTGGGAACTAGCTGCCGAATCGACTTCGACAAATTGATACTCCAAGCCCCGATAAGCTTTCCAGGGACTAGAGATTCCTTCCAACTCGCAGGCCGGACCAAGACCACCGTCGGAGGATCGCTTGGGGATTGCTGGGCTTGAAGTCTATCCGTGTAACTGCAATTCCACGCGATAAACAGTAACGCTGCACAAAGGGTTCGGGTCAACACGCAGTGGGTTAGCTGTTTGAGCATCGTTGTGCAACCTGATCCTTCATGAAGTCGAGTCCCTCCTTGGCCAACGTCAGCTCATCATCGAACATTCTGCGCCAAATTCGAGTGGCCGCAGCAAGCTCTGGTAGAGCCAATCCAAACGCTTCGATGACCAACCAACCGTCGTATCCGATTTCGGCGATCGCGTCGAAGTTTTCTTGCCAGCGCACGTTGCCGGCCCCAGGAGTACTCCGATCGTTTTCGCTGATGTCAATATGGCATAGCATGTCTTGGATATCGTGGAGAGCTTTGCGAACCGATTTTTCTTCGATGTTCGAATGGAACGTGTCATACATCATCCTGCAGTTTGGATGATTGACTTGGCGGCAAAACTCAGCCGCGTCAGCTTGGGCGTTGAGAAAGTAGCATTCAAAACGATTCAAAGGTTCCACACCGAGCATCACGCCGACTTTGGCCGCATGCTCTGCAACTTGGGTCATGCTATCGATCCCCCACTTCCATTCGTCTTGAGTAGGCCCAGATCCAGAAAAATATCCCAAGGCCGAGTGGAACGGACCGACGATTGTCTCGACTCCCGCTGCGGCACAGCAATCGAGCGTTTTCTTGTTGAGCTCGATCCCCTTGCGTCGGATCGATGCGTCTGGACTGATCGGGTTGTCATCGGTGTTTCGCACCGTTACGCCGGTTCGTCGAAGACCGATCGCATCGAGTTTCTTTCCCCACTGGGCGTAGTCCAAGTCGAGGTTGAACATGGGGATTTCTACCCCGTCGTAGCCAAAGGACTTCAATTTCTCAAGGACGGGCAAGAGTCCATCGTTGAGTTCACCCGACCACAGCAGCAAATTCATTCCGTACTTCATCGCTTCAACTCCCGCCTGATGATAAAAAACTTTTTGGCAATGATAAGGTTCAGGGTATCCAAGGCGCACAAGCCGTGCAAGACGAGCCACAGGTTCCGTTATTCTGGTTCTTCAGGATTTTTTGCGGGCAAATCCAGAGGTAGGCTATAGGTCATCTGAGAAACCCAGATCTTTGTTCTTATAATGACACAAAAAACGTCCAAGAATTGGCCTTTTTGAGCGAGTCCCTATCGGTACGCCGGACTTTGTTGATAACCCTAAGCTACTGTTGGGAAGCGTTCATGGAAATCGAATGTCCCCATTGCAAAACAGTTCTTACCGTCGATGGCTCTCAAGCTGGATTGGTGCTTGATTGCCCAAGATGCACTGGGAGATTTCACGTTCCGGTCCCGATGGGTAAGCCTCGGGTCCCTGGAACTTTTTTTGGACCCGATAGTTACGAATCGGATCCTCAGGTCGGAGAGTTTGTCGAAAAAAAATTCTCGGCTGGTATCTGTGCCCTCCTGTTTGGGATGTTCGGACTTCATAAGTTCCTACTTGGACTCCACAGTGCCGGTTTGATTATGCTTGCGGTGAGTCTTTCTGGGGTTGTTTTGACCCCATGCTTGCTGGTTCCTATATTCGGCCCGTTCATCATGTGGACCATCGGCCTGATCGAGGGGATTATCTACTTGTCAAAATCAGAGGATCAGTTTTACCAAGACTATGCGATTCAAAGACGGCAGTGGTTTTAAGGCCTTATGCAGGTGTTAACTGAGAGCTTCGATCATATCGAGCGTCGCGTTTCGAACCGATGTGGTCCATCGATCTGCTTGGTATTTGCTTTGTTGAAATGCGAAGATGATTCCTCTGGATGAATTGACGATGGCTCCAAGTCCCCGGGCATCGAGCCCAAGTTTGACGTCTTGGGCCGAACCTCCTTGAGCACCATAACCGGGGATCAGTATCCAACAGTTGGGCATCCGCTGGCGCATCGATTGCAATTCGTGTGGGTAGGTTGCCCCGACCACCGCACCGATGTCACCATACCCCAGATCTCCCGCAGTCGCACTGGAGAGGGACTGAAGATGATCGGCGATCTTCTCGCTCACCGTTCTTCCATCCTCCAAGCGCTGGTCTTGAAAGAAGCTACTGCCAGGATTGGAGGTTTTGACCAAGACGAACAATCCTGAACCGCTCGCTTTGCAACGTTGGGTGAAGGGTTCGAGGGTATCGGCCCCCAAATAAGGGTTGACCGTCAGTGCGTCGGCTCCCCATGGGCTGTACTGGGGAGTACCAGGATTGCCGGACCCAAGAAACGCAGTGGCATAAGCCGTGGCGGTGGTTCCGATGTCTCCGCGTTTTGCATCCATGATCACCAGCAAGCCTCTTTGACTAGCATGACGGACCACCTTATGCAGAGCAAGCATGCCTAGCGGGCCGAGTTCCTCAAAGAATGCGCACTGAGGTTTGATCACCGGTACAAGATCCGCGACCGCGTCGATGATCTGAAGGCTAAAGTTCTCGATCGACTGGACGATGGATTCAAGCGAAGCATTGGGTCCTGGATTTAAGGCTTCGGGAAGTGAGTTTGCACGCGGGTCGATTCCCACACATACAGGGTTTTTCTTTTGAGCAACAGCAAGAGCCAGCCTTTGTCCAAAGGGAATCATTGTCAGGTTTCTAGAGTCTTGAGATTCGACGGGTTCGTTTTTCTTTGCGTCAGTTTTTCTTTGCGGGCAGGAATTCAAGCAACCGCTTTGGAACTTGAGCCTTCAGGTGTTTAGGAAGCTCGTCCTCTTTTTGTGGCGGCTTGGAAGTCTCCTTACTGGCACGATCTTCTGCATAAGGTGGCTCATCGCTCAGAACCATAACGAGCCGGACTGGGGTAAAGCGTTTAGGTATTTTCTCAGTGAAGGTTTCGAAGACGAGTCCTGCATTGGCCGCATCGCTTTTGACTGCGACGTCCATGGTCGATGTCATGAAGTTCGCAACACTGAGCAGTTCGCCACTATCTCCCATGTACGTTTCAGAGCCGGTTTCAGGATCCTTGTAGATTTTGCTGCCAGCAAAAACCCAGTCCCAAAGCATCGGCTTTTGGGATCCGGTTTGGCGGATCCAATGCTGAGCCAGCGTCGCTTGGGTCTGCCCTTTTTCATCGTGCCACATCGCATAGACTCGAATGGTGGTGCCGCTTGCAGGAGTAAACTTCGGCTCGAACGCAACGGGTTTTCCTGGGACTCCACCGACGGCAAGCAACGAAGCATGGACGAATCGGGACTTGGCAAATACCGCAACGACCGATTCATGCTCCTTGGTTCCGATGGGACAGGCGAACATTTCCAAGGGTGCATTGCGTTGACAAACGTATCCGTCGACGATGACGGCTTGCTCGTCTCGATGAATCCAAACACGCCCATCCTCGACCACTTTTTTGCATTCGGGCGGGTCGACAAAGCCTTTCTCGATCCGCTTGAGAATCTCCGGTTGCTCGACCCAACCCTCTTCTTTGACGGGAACATCCTGTCGGGATACTTCTTGAGTGGATGCCTCCAGGCTCGGAGTTTGGCCCATCAGCACCGAAGACACACAGGGGATGACCAAGCCGCCCTCAACGATGCTCCAGAGTGCAAAGTTTGTCAAGATTCCAGCCAACGACCGGAGCTTTCCTGAAGAATGCCTGTCGATTGCGCACATAGCGTGATTTCCTATCGAAAAACGACCGATGGGTCCAAGCCTGGACCAGATTGCACCCATTTTGGGGGAATGGTCCGATTCAAGGAATCATGCAAAATGATTCTTGCATCTAAAATTTCCGGAACAACAATTGGGCCTTGTTGTAGCCCGATATCGTATCACGTTTTTCTTGGTTGGACGAGATCCTATGGACTGGGTAAAGCCCAAGCATCGAACCGGTCGTTCGAAACAAGCCGCCGCAGGCGATGCGGATAATCAAAGCGCCATGCAATGGCTCGAGAAGCTTTGCGTCGATAACGTCGCGATGCTGCAAAGCTCGCTGCCCGTTGAGCCCAAGAAAGGAAAACCAAAAACGACCGATTTTCCGATTCACCAGTATCTTCAAGCAATGCTCTGGGGGATCGGAAAATGGGATGTCGCAAAACCAGCCCACCGCGAATTCCTCCAAGACCTCGTCGATGCCTTCGGAGCCGAACTCTTCGGCGACTGTCCGCCCAAGAGCCGGCGGAAAACCAAACCGAGCAAACGCCCCAAAGCTGTTCCAGATGAAATCCGAGCCCAGCAGGTTGCCCAAGCGGCCAAGATTGGGAAATGGATCACACAGCAACTGCCTAAATCAAGCTACGACCCCTACGTCGCATTGACAGCGACCGGATGGCTCTACGCTCTTCCCGAAGTGGGCCGAGATATCCCCCCTGCCCTTTGGCTTGAAGTCCTCCAGTCGACGCTCACCCAAGTCGATCGGGCTTGGGAACAAGGCCCCGGCGACGACGGACTTTTTCCATGGGTGATATGGGCTTGCGAAGTCCCCTTGGCCCTTGCCAAGCAAATGTCGCATTTGGGCGGCAAAGATAGGATCGTCAGCGAGACGCTCAATCGTCTAGCGCTTCTGATCGAACAAACAGCCGAGGACCCTCAGGCCTTGCTGAGCTTTGGAGGTCAAGATCTTCGAGCCTTCGTCGCTTCCCTGATTCGCAGCCGCTGGGCCGCCGATAGCGTCGGAGCCCGCAAATGGTACCCGCCCCAACGACGGGCGTTGTCCAAGCTGCAGATGATCCTCTTGCACCTAAGCGATGCCCAAGGCCACGCGATGCTCGATGTTGCTCAGTCCAGTCGCCACGACTGCGACTTCTGGACTTCGCTGATGAAACTCTGTAAAGAACACAAAAAAGTACAGCTTGCTACCGCTGCCGCTTTGCCCGCCCAAGTCGGCAAATCCCAAGGTTTCAAGATTGATAAAATTCGCAAAAGCAAAACAAACGATGTTAGGCTACCAAAGCCAAGCCATTACTGGGAAAAAAATCAAATCGTTTCGATGCGAAGGAATTGGAGGAAAAACGATTGCCAAATGGCCATCGATTTCTCGCGCGATGCGATCTGGCTGGACCTTTGCGATCAGCACGGCCAACGCGTCCTGAGCGGTGATTGGGACATCGCCCTGGAGTACCAAGGCAAACCCGTCAACATCGATGTGGCTTGGAACGAAGTCTGCTGGTTCTCCGACGACGATGTCGATTACTTGGAACTCGAATGCGACCTAGAAGGAACCTGCACGGTCTATCGACAAGTCATGCTCATGCGTCAAGAAGGTTTGGTCTACATGGCCGATTCGCTCATGGGATCCTCCCCGGACACCAAGTCCGATTGGAAATCGATTTCCACCTGGACCCTCGACCCTGCAGTGAGCTTTCAACCCGAGACCAAAAGCAACGAAGGCAGAATCGTTAGGCACATCGCCCAAGAAGATTCCGATCAAGAAATCCAAGAGCCCGTCGCTCTGCTGCTGCCGCTGAATCTTCCCGAATGGAGACGATCGACCACCCAAGGCTCTTTGTATGAATCCTCTGGTAAGATCGTTCTTCAAGCCCGCACCACACGCACAAGACTCCTGAGTTCTATGCTGGTTGCAGTAGGCTCCAAATGCAGGAATCCCAAATTCACTTGGAGACCTCTGACCGTCGCAGAAAACCTGCATAAAGTCTCCGATGATGTGGCCCAAGGCTGCCGCGTTCAAATCGGAGACGATCAGTGGGTGTTCTACCGATCCTTGGCCCCATGCACTCGCCGTACCCTTATGGGCTTGCACCTAAGCATGGAGTTCTACGCAGGCAGGTTCCTTGCCGATGATGGAACCTACGAACCGATGATCGAAGTCACCCCGGAATAGTCTCTCGTGTGCGGAAGACTGACACTGCATACCCCGGTTTTGAATTGGCTGCTGGAATTTTTCCCGGCCTACGCAAACCTGTGGCCCGCAAACCTCGGTGCGATGATCAAGATCCATCCAGAGATCTTCCAAGCCCGGTACAACATCGCACCAACTCAAAACGTACTGGTGGTCCCTCAGTTTGCTGCCGATGCCACGCCTGTACTGCACTCGATGCGTTGGGGCTTGGTTCCACCCTGGGCCGATTCCCTCAAAATCGCTTACAGCATGATCAACGCTCGATGCGAAACCCTTGAAGAAAAACCTACCTACAAGCCTCTGCTGGCTCAAGGTCGCTGCGTCCTGATCGCCGATGGCTACTACGAATGGAAACAAACACTCGGTCCCGAGGCGACTGCCAAAGAACAATCCGCAAACAAACAAACGTATTGGATTCATCGGCCCGAAACGAAACCCTTGGCTTTGGCTGCCCTCTGGACCTCCAATCACAAAGCGATCGAAGGTCTGCCATCCAAGGAACCCCTGCACTCGACGACCATCATCACCACCCAGGCAGGTCCAGATACCCATCTGGTTCACGACCGAATGCCAGTGATCCTCAAAGACCATGAACAGGTTGCAAGGTGGCTTTCAAGCGATAGTCCATGGCAAAGCGTCCGCGATCTGGTCGGATCAGCCCCCCAAGGTACCCTGGAGCCGACTCGTGTTTCGAGCAAAGTCAATTCGGTGAGGAACCAAGGACCAGAACTGATCGAACCCGAGCTCTTTACACCCGAGCTGTTTTAGACCGACCACGCACGTGCGTTCTGCGACCGGGGCTTACTGGTTTTCACCAATGTCTTGACGCCGCACTTGTGCAAACGCTTCAAGCACTTCGTACAAATCTCGCGATATGTCGACTTGGTCATCGCAAAAGTCTTCGATCCAAATCAGATCGTTGGCCAGGCACGCTCTGAATGCGTCCAATAGTTCACCGAGACGAACCTTGGGTTTATCACCAACGGCATCGCAAGTTCGTGGGCTAGGCAGCAGATTCGCCCTGGAGAGAACGGAGCCTGCCTGAGAAATAGTAAACGCGTCCGAACCGATCGGCTGACTCGTAATGGAACTATCAAGGACGGAATCGACCAGAAGAGTCGAAGCAGCAGGAGCAATCATGGGGACGAGTTTTCTATGGAAAGCGATGCAACAGATTCAAAATTCCAAACCAAAGAGCCCGACCCTACGTGTCCCCCGCCGAGCCCTCTTTGCTCAGGTGTCATCGGCCCAATCACAGCCGAGCTTGAGCAAAAAACACCACCGAAACCCAATTCTCCGGCCACCGTGGTAAAACAGATAAAATGGGGCTCGCAGAGAATCCCGACGTCGAGTTTCTCTCAAAGCTTGACAACTACCCCCCTCTGCCCTAGATTCCCAAGTTCCCCCACTTGGCGGATGCGGTTCTTGTGGCGGATTAGCTATCGGTTTTCCATTCAGGATTGCTTCAGATCCCAACTCCAGTAGGCATTGATTGCCGCCACAATGATACCAGCAAATCGTCTATGAAAGATCTACCCGCGATCGCCCGTTATATGCGGCTCCCTGAGGAGTTGCTGAAGTATCCTATCGAACTGCTAAACCAAGGCTACGAGCCAAATTATTTGGCGACCTACCGGCCCGATGAACTAGGCGGGCTTGATAGCAAAACCCTCACAAGGCTCAAACGCTCGGTCGTCTACGAAGCGTCTCTTTCCAACCACAAAAACGAGATTTCTGAATCGCTGCAAAAAGACGGCCACTGGAGCGATGCAGTCGCTCAAGTCATCGCCCAGTGCACTTCGATTTCTCAAGTCGATGCCATCGCCAAAAATCTTCGCGGAAAGAAAACCGCCAAAGCCTTCGCCGAAACCGACCCCAATATCGAAAAAGTCGGTCAAGCCATCCTCCTGTACAAAGGGGATAACGTCCAAGACATCGCTGCTTGGGTGCAGGCCCAAACCGGGCTCTCTGCCGATGAAACACAACTGCTGATCCCAAAAGTCAAACGATGGTTGCAACTGCTCCTGAGCGAAGATGCTCAGCTGATGCTGTCCCTCCAACGCAGTCTGCTCAAAAACGCAATCGCTTCGGTCAAAATCCTTCCTGAACCCTCCAAAGAAGATCCCTCCAGCGAAGCTTCGCAAGTACCCTCACCGGAAATACAACCTAGCAACTCCGAAGAAAACAACGCGGCAAGTCCCGACTCCCAGCCAATCGATCCAAGCCTCAGTGCACCAGCCATCACCCAAGAGGCCATCACCCAAGAGGCCATCACCCAACAGGACGGTCTGGCTACAAGCCAAGAAGCAACCAACCCAGATCCTGGTTCTGCTGATGTCTCGATCGCTCCGTTCCAAACCGAACGAAAAAAGAACAAGGAACTCAAGACCAAGAGTCTGAGCGATAAACAACTCTCGCCCCGACAACGCCGACGACGATGGCTCCGAGGCATCCTGGAGTCCTACGGCAAACTCCGAAAACCGATCCGAGAGTTGTCCCCATTCCAGACCCTGATGCTCTCGCGAGGCATTCGCTCGCAAATCATCCAACTGCAATTCCAAATCGATAACAAGCCCCTGGTGCAAATGTGCCGTGACTCCCTGTGCCCAGGTCGTCATCCTATGCACCCACTGCTGATGGAAGTCGCCGACACCGGGCTCAAAGATTTTCTGCTGCCAAAAATCCAGCATGATGTCCTGGCCATTCTCGAAGAAGACGCCAACCAAGCGTTGATCGAGTCGGCTGTCGATCACCTCGAATCGGTCATGCTACAACGGCCCGTCAAAGGACATCGGATTCTGCTCATCGACGCCGTAGGACAGAAAACCGCCGCTGTCGCGGTCGTGGATGCCCAAGGCAATTTGCTCATGACCGGCGACATCGTGTGCAACTCCTCAAAACCCGATGTAGTCACCCAAAATGTGACCCAGCTCGGACAATGGGTCCACCAACACAAAGTCACCCTGGTCGCCCTGACCAACGGTCACGCTCGCAGGTACCTCATCCACTCGGTAGCCGAACTGATGAAGCAATCGGCCCAAGGTAGCTTGTACTGGACCTTTGCGGATCGACAAGGTGGCGATGCATTCTGTACATCGCGAAACTCCCTGGTCGAACTTCCAAAAATCTCTCGCAGACACCGCGCCGCCGTTTGGCTAGCTTGGAAACTCCAAGATCCACTCCAACAAATCCTTAAAATCGAACCAGCTCGCTTGCGACTAGGCTCCTACCAACGTGAACTCCCCCAAGCCGAACTCGAATCCGCGCTGCAAGAAGCCATCTCCGCGGCGATCACCAAAGCCGGCGTCGATATGTACCACGCCGACGTCGAAGTCCTTAAACGCATCCCAGGCATGGACGATGCGACTTCCAAACGACTCGTCGAAGAACGTCCCAAAGGGACCATCACCAACCGCGACTCCCTTGCCAAGTTTCTCAAAGAAACACTTTCGGAAAACAAAGCCCGTCAAGCCATCGGATTCTTGCGTGTTTACCAAAGCGATAATTCGCTAGATGGAACCATCATCCATCCCGAAGACTACCGCTTGGCCGAAAGACTCGTCGCCCATGCCCAACTTCCAGCCCCTGACAAGAGCCCCGAAGGTTGGGAAAAACCCGACTACGAAAAACTAGCCGCTGCCGTTGCCGCCGCGCAGTCGATGGCCCTGGATGCTCCAGGCTCCGAAAACGTCGAAGCCTTTGGATTCGATTCCCACGCCGAGGAAATCAATCCTAACTTCGGTGTTCTTGAGACGGATCGGACAGATCAGACGGATCAGACAGATCAGACGGATCGGACAGATCAGACGGATCAGACAGATCAGACAGATCAGACAGATCAGACAGATCAGACGGATCGGACAGATCAGACGGATCGGACAGATCAGACGGATCGGACAGATCAGACAGATCAGACGGATCAGACAGATCAGACAGATCAGACGGATCAGACAGATCAGACAGATCAGACGGATCGGACGGATCGGACAGATCAGACGGATCGGACGGATCGGACAGATCAGACAGATCAGACAGATCAGACAGATCAGACAGATCAGACAGATCAGACAGATCGGACGGATCAGACAGATCAGACAGATCAGACGGATCCGACAGATCGGACAGATCGGACGGATCAGACGGATCAGACGGATCAGACGGATCAGACGGATCAGACGGATCAGACGGATCAGACAGATCAGACGGATCAGACGGATCCGACAGATCCGACAGATCCGACGGAGCAGGCAGCCGTCAAGCCCACGGTCGTTATGCCATCGATCCCCGAAGCACCCATGGAAAGGCCCGCTCTTGCGATCGATTCGGACAAATTGGCTCGAAGCTGGCAAGTCGGACGCTCGAAACTATTGTCCGTCTCCAAAGCATTGCAGTTTCCTTTCGCCGACGGTCGCGAGTTCCAATACCCAGTGCCTCTGCGAAGCTACGTGCCATCGATGGACCGGCTCGAACCCGGCACCATGCTCTCGGCCCTGGTCATCGGAATCGCAAACTTCGGGGTCTTCGTAGAACTCGGGCCTGATTGCACCGGTCTTGTACACGTCAGTCAACTTGGACACTCCTTCGTCGAAGACGCTCATCAGTATGTCCAAGTCGGTGACGTCGTCCCGGTTTGGGTGCTTCATACCGATGACAAGAAGAAACGCGTGGCTTTGACCATGCGGGCTCCAGGCTCCAAGCCGGAACCGTCCTTTCTCCCAGCATCCCAGCCAGCAGATCGACCCGCGTCGACTCGGTCCGACCGCCCAGACCGTCGCACGGATCGACCCAACAATCGGCCCAACGATCGTCGCTCTGGGCCTTCATCAGGCCCAGCGTCAGGCCCCTCAGGTGGCTCCCGTGGTTACGGCCGAAAACCGGATTCCAATAGGCCTCCTCGCAACAGAGAGGAAAGAGCCGATCACTCGGATTCCAGGTCGCAGCGCCCTGTGAAGATATCCAGGCCCGTCCCCGAAAAACCGATCTCCGAAGCGATGCAACAAGGCAAAGAACCGCTTCGATCCTTCGGTGACCTCATGCAGTTCTTCAAGAAGCCAGCTTCGGCCCCAACCTCAACCGAGCCTTCTGCCAACAGCAACCCAGAAGGAGCCGAACCCCAAGAACCTAAGGCTGATGATGTCTGAGTTTGAGGACCGGCTCAAAAAGGCCATCGCACGCGGGGCAAGCAAAGCCGAATCGCTCTTGTCCGAAGAGCAACGCAAGCGTCAAGAAGCAGAGGACCACAAGCGACTGCACACCAAGTACCGCTTGGATTTGACCGAACGCATCGAATCAGTCGTCAAGAAGTTGATCGATATGTTCCCTGGGTTTCGCTACCATTCGGTTTTTGGTGAATCGGGTTGGGGTAGCGCATGCACCCGCGATGATCTTGTGATCGAACGAGGAGTAAGATCTAACAAGTACTCTCGGTTCGAACTGGTCGTCAAACCGATCAACGAGTTCTTTGTCCTGGATCTTCAGGCAAAAGGGACCATCGCCGACCGAGAATTGCTAACCCGAGCACTCTACCAACCGCTTGGCCAAGTCGATATCGAGCGTTTCTACAAAGCCGTCGACGATTGGGCGATCGCTTACGCCGAACTCTTTGCCACCAAACGGGGCTAACGCTGGTAGTAGGGCGAGATCATCCAGTAGGCGATCACGCCCGTGACCGAGACATAAAGCCAGACTGGATAAGCCAGCTTGGCGATCCGGCGATGGTGATCGAATCTCCCAAGCAACGCATACCACAGCGCTCGCAGGACCATCGGCAAAACCAAAAGGGACAAAAGGATGTGCGAGAGCAGCACAAAATAGTAAACCCCTCGAATCGCTCCTTGACCTCCGAACTTGGTCGATGGGTTTGTCAAATGGTACAGAACATAGCAGACCAAAAATCCTGCACCCAAGCCAAAAGCGGTCAACATCGCGGTGCGGTGCAACGAAACGTTTCCAGATCGGATCGCAAGCCACCCGATCACCAAAACCGCACTGGTCACCGTATTGATGGCTCCAATCCAATGGGGCAACTCCTTGGTCCAACTCCCAAGTTCCAGCTTGGTTGGAATTGCCAAAAGCAAGGCGACAACCAATGGGATCACCACCGAAAGGACATTGGCTAGAAGCATCGCTGGACGGTCGTTGTTATTCCCAGGAGATGCCGAGCGGTCCGAAGTACTAGTGGTCATAGGATTGGAGTTTCTTATCAAGTGAAATCGCTGAAAGCGTGAACCGGTAAGTCCACGAGCTTGTAGGGTTGGGTATTATCCGGGACAGGGCAAGTCCTTCGAAAAACCATCGACTGCCGATCCAACTCGTCATTTAGAAAGCACTCGCCGTACCCTATCTTCATCGACGGGATGGATAATACCCAGTTCGGTGATGATTGCGCTGATGAGCTCCGAGGGGGTAACATCGAACGCAGGATTGTAGACCTGGACCGATTCGGGAGCTGTCCGCTTTCCAAATGCACAAGTGATTTCCTCGGGTTTTCGCTGCTCGATCGGAATATCAGCCCCATGGACAATCGATAAATCGAAGGTGCTCGAAGGGGCGGCAACAAAAAATGGGATCTGATGATGTTTGGCCAACACCGCTAAACCATAAGTCCCGATTTTATTGGCTGTGTCCCCGCGCGCTGTGATTCGGTCGGCTCCTACGATGACGTACTGGACCTTGCCTTCGCGCATGACCTGCGCGGCCATCGAATCGCAAATCAGGGTGCTTGGGACTCGGTGCTGTTGGAGTTCCCACATCGTCAGTCGCGCTCCCTGCAAGAGCGGTCTGGTCTCATCGGCATAAACGTGGATCTGTTTGCCTTGATAGTGGGCCGTCAGTATCGCTGCCAATGCGGTTCCAAACTCCGAGGTGGCTAAGCCTCCGGTGTTGCAATGGGTTAATATTCCACTGCCATGTTCAAAAAGAGAGGCTCCAAACTCACCGATCGCATGGCACATGCGACGATCCTCATCGTGGATCTGCCTGGCCTCGCGCAAAAGCTGGTTAGCAAGCTCGACAGCCGTAGCAACGTTGCTGTTTCGATCGATGATCCGCCGCATGCGATCCAGCGCCCAAAACAGATTCACGGCTGTGGGGCGACTCGTCGCGAGGTAATCGCACAAGGCTCTAGCTTGCTGAACGGACTCATCGATGGGAGCACGGCGTCGGACTAGCGATTGCATACCGACAAGAACTGCATAAGCAGCCGCGATCCCAATCGCAGGTGCTCCGCGCACTTGCAAGGATACGATCGCCTCGTGGGCTTGCTCGACGCTCTGAATCGGAACCATTTGCAACGATTCGGGCAAAAGCGTCTGGTCCAATAACTCCAGCTGCCCTAACGTATCTCCTTGCCAACGGACCGACACATAAGGGCTCGTACCTACGCTGGCATTGCTTTGCTCATTCATCAATTCGATCAACAGCCTTTCTAATTGCCGACTTCGAGAATCCCGTTCATGACCATCCAGTGCCCAGGGAACGTGCACAGATAGGGATAGCGTCCAGGTTTTTGGGGTGCTTGGAAATAGATCGAGAACTCAGCCCCTGGGTCGATGATGTCGGTATAACAAATCACCGCATCGCTCTGGGGTACATACTGCTTCAAGTAAGCGTCCGGGGCCCCGATGAGTCGGTTGGCAAGATCTCCGATTTGGTCCAGCGTTCCAGGCTGGATCAACGCCCAGTTGTGGGGAACAACATCGGGATTGGCAAACTTGAGCTTCAAAAGCTCTCCTGGTTTGGCTTGCAGTCGCTTCTGGGAAAACTGCAAGTTGTCCATCGCTTGGATTTGAATCTCTCGGGCTCCTTCGATCTTCTTTTGCCATGGGTTCGGAACCCGCTTGGTAAGCCAGTCCAAATCGCGATTCATCGGATGCGGCAATTTCTTTGCGATGGAATTCCTGGCAACCAAGCGATCGGAATCGTAAGGAGCATCCATCGCGTTGACCGTCGCAAAAAGTTCGCATGGCCTGCTCGATCCGATATCCAACAACAGATGCAGTTGGCTGCACAACTGCAGATCCGGAATCTCCAAGAAAACCGACTTGGCATCCTCAGATACAATCACCGAGCGGATGTCAAGGACATCATGCCCCATCGCACCCTCGTGCATCACCGAGTACTCGCGCGATCCATACGCTGGCGAGTAACGATAATTCCAACACTGCGCAAATTGATTTCCAATCTCTGTGGCTTTGGCTGCATCGATCGGACTCGAAAAACTGACGTTGACTCCGTTTTGATGCACATGAAAACCCGTCGGCAACATGGCTCCTGATCCGGTGTACCTTAACCGTTGAAAGCATCCAGCAGCGGGTGTATAAGTCCCCCAGCCATGCATCCCCGTGACATAGATCCAACCGTCCTGTGGACGGACCCTAGCACGGTGCGTTCCCGATCGAAAATCTCCCGGCAGCGGACTAAATGCACCTTGCCATTGCGAGCCGACGCGGTCTCTGAGCAACAGATGCATCGTTCCTGTTCCAAACGATGTATGCACGATCTGCCCATCCAAGGGTCCAATCGTTGAACTGTGAACTTGCAATTGACCGCCGCTGGAATTGTCGATCCCTCGCGGAAAATACAAAAGCGGTAACTCGATCTTTTGATTGGGCCGCGGGCCACGATACCCATAGAAAGGAGCCGGGTTGGTCGCATAACGGTTAGCCGCATCGGTAGATTCGCTCGGCAAGACCAAACAGATCATCGACGTGGGGGTCCAATCTCCCTCCGAACAAGGAACCGTCAAAGATCCATCGTCCAAGAGCCCAAGCCCATCGGGATTACGGAAACCAGTCGCAATGATGCTAGCCGTTTTGCCATCGGGACTGATCCTCACCAATCCTTCATTGCCCGAGGCAAAATAAAAGTACCCCTCCGCATCCCGTTCCAATCCACACAGGTAATCATGACCCGAAGGAGACGTCGTGTAGGCGTTGGAAAAGCACTCGTAGAAGTCGATTTCTTCGTCACCGTCCAAATCATGCAATCGGGTGATCTGGTTGCGGCCCAGCGTATAGATTTTGTCCTCATGGACCACCACACCTAGCAAGTGATGCATCCCGGCTGCGATCCGTTTCCAAGATGCGGTCTGAGTATCCAGGCCAGATACCAACCAGACGTCTCCCTGCATGCTCACGACGACCGCTCGGCCATCGCTCAGAAATGCATGGGCTCCACCTGCAATGAGGGTGTTCCAGGGATTCTCACTGGGATGCTCGATGGTATCGACAACGTATCCAGTCCCCTGCCCCATTCGAATCGGTGTTTGAAACGTCTGCGGCCACTGGGACTTGCCACCCAACAAAACATCCTTCTTGGGATGCTCGCTGGCCGGAGCGATGGTCCGCTTCCACTGCCCGTTTGCATCGACCCCTAAATGGTCCAAGTAAACTTTCGAGTCGTGCTCGATGGCAAACAAAACGTCGCCGCCGCTGCGATATATCCCTCGATAGCGAGCCTGCTGGGCACCCGGAACTATCTCCCTAAACGATCGGGCCCACTCCCCTAACTCCTGCTTGGTCCCATCAATCCGAAAACCGTCAATGTACCCATGACGTACGTCCGTGAATCGGACAAAACCACCCGACCAAAGTGCCTCATACGAAAGCTCATCGGTATTGAAACATGCCGAGAACTTGGTATCCGAGGCAATTCGTATCGCGACGGCTCGCGGCACCGCCTTGGCTTGGCCGACCAATACGTTGCTCTGCATCGTTCCTAGATCGACATGGTTCCATTCGTCACCCTTCCACGTCTCCTCTTTCTGATTACCCCAATGACCAAACTTACCCCCATCCAACCCCGGAAAAGGTTCCACCCAAGTAGGCCGAGTCTTCATCGCCGCAAAGTGCAAAGCCTGTTTGGTATACCAATCATAGACACGATCACGATTGACCAACTCGGTGTGATTCGGATAGTGCTCAGGCACCAGCGGCGGAGTTGTCCAACTGAATTTCGCAGGCTCATGCGTGCTCGCAGACCGTATCTGAGCCTCCAAATTCGATAAATCCACCGGGTCGTTCCCCAGCCCCATCAGGAAGCGAAGCAAGTCGGCTTGCTGGCCCAGCGGCAGCGATTCAAACAGCCCCGATGGCATCAGCGATCCACTAGGTGCAAGCTGCTCAATCGAGTCTCGTGGAATCGATTGCTTGGTTCGCGTAGCCGGATCCATAAACACCAACGGAGATGCCTCAGGTGCCTCCACATAGCCAGTCAATATCTGAGCATCCTGGGTTTGGATCTTATAAGCCTGATAAGCGGGCTCTTGCTTGCGGTTAGGCCAAAGCAAACTCTCCGCAAGCTCTTCCCCCGAACGCTGCTTGCCAATGCGCGTCAACTCCGGACCGATGATCCCACCGGCATTGCCAATGCGATGGCAAGAAAAACAAGCCAGATTGGCCCGCGTAAAGGCCTGAATGCCCCGCTGAGAATCCCCACGCAATCGAGCCTCCTGCACCAAACCATCAAGCCTCTGCTGCGAAAACTCCGACTCCTGGGCCCGCAACTCCTGACCCAAAAACTCTAGGAAACCAAAGAACGCTAGCAAACTCAATTTTTGTGCAATGGAAGCCATGGCCGGAAAGACGATGCGAGGAAATTCGTTGGGAGGATGATAAGTTATCATCTGTCCGCAAGTTCAACGCTTGCCTGGGACGAAGATGATACAGTGCATTGTAGTCGATTTTGACAAAGGATGACGCCAGTGAATAACGACCATCGAAAAGCCCTGATGCAAAAGGCTACTTGCTGGCTGGCAACCGCTTGCTGCGCTTACCTGGGGTCGGCAACGGCTCAGTCGCAGGAGCTAAGTCCCCAAAAAGACCGCTACCTAGCAGAATCAATCCCGACGGACCCGAACTTGGAGGACCCGAAGTTAACCGCGCACCACTTGGAGTTGCCCAAGGATCTCGATGCGGTGGCTAGCCCAACCCAAACCGAACTTAAGGAGCTAAGCCAATGGGTGCGTTGGCTGTGCCTGATGAACTTACCACCCAACGTCGAAGACACCCGCAAGTGGGGCAAGCAACGGCGGGTCTGGGACGGTGTGGATGTCAAACTCGACGGACTGAGGCTCGATACCAAGCAGCGTTGGAAGATGGCCAACGACGGGACTTGGTCAAGGTACTTGATCGAGTTTGTGGATCCGGCCAAGGAGTTGCAAGTGGATGTCAAGAGTTTTGACGTCGAGCCCGATGGACGCAAATTCAAAACAAGCGTTTGGGTCGTTGCCCCTTTGAAGCTCTTTGGACGTGTGAATCAGTTTGCTCGCGATGTACAACTGATCAGCGTGTCGGCCAAGGCCGATGCGCTGGTGAGGATGAAGGTCGATTGCCAAGTGGACATCAAACTCTTGCCGGTCTCTTTTCCTCCAGATGTCGAGTTTCGTCCGACGGTGACCGATGCCTCGATGGAACTGCTTGAGTTTCGAGTGCACGAGATCAGCCAGATTCACGGCGAAGCGGCGCAGTGGATCGGAGATGGAATCCAAGACGTCTTAGACCGCAAGCTTGCCGAGTACAAAGATAAACTGGTTTTGAAGATGAACCAGTCGATTGCCAAGCAGCAATCAAAGCTTCGTATATCTGCTTCGAAGTGGTTAAACAGTTCGATGAACTTCAGCAGCAAACCATAACGTTCCCAAAGTAGATGATTTCTCCGAAATTGTAGACCGGCTGGGTGACAAGACTAGGCTTCAGGCTTCAGGCTTCAGGCTTCAGGCTAGAGGGAAAACCCAATCCGAAAGACTCAGTATCGCAACAAAGCGTCGTGCCTTGGGCTAGCATAGCAAGTTGCACCCAGCTCAAGAGTGATGCACACCTTGGTCCAAGTGGCTTGGTCGGGCTTAGATATCAGCGATTATTAGCGTCCATCAGCGGTTCAGAAAAAAGACCGCTGATGGATGTTTTTCAGTCACCTGCTTCCGACTTTAGCTCTTCAAGCAATGCAGTTGTACCGTGCAGTTGTGTCCATTCGTTGATGTACTTCCAATCTAGGCCATGTGCGGAAACAGCAAGAACATTGACGATGTCATCCAAGTCTTTTCGCCGTGCCCACCGTAATTTCTGAATGATCAGATCTTCTGCCGTTTGAATGTAAGCCACTCTATCGAGCTGTGGTAGAGCGATTTTTGCCCGACGGCCGAATCGGACTCGTTGGTGGGGATCATTACTCAATCGAAAAAGCTCTATGTCGAATCCCGTCGGCAAAAAGTGGATCAAGTTGCGATGGGATCCTGTAATTATTTCGAACGAAAGTTGCGGATCAAGTTTGAAATCTGGTCCCAGTTTCGAAATGCAATCGAGCAAGTTTCGCTCGCCAAGATCGATGACAAAATCTGCATCCGCGCTTGCTCTTGGAACGCCATAGACATTGCACGACAGCGCTCCTACAAGCATATACTCGATCCCCAGTTCCTCCAAACAAGAAATTACCTGGGCCACCGCTTGTTCGCTATTCACATCTGCTCCATAGAATCGACGGCACGATAGATGTTCTTCTCCTGTTGTTGACGTTGCAGCTTCAAAATTCGGCGAAATTCGATTTCTACCTCGTCGTTAGACAACTCAGGCGACTTGGCTCTAATTCCGGCGAGCATTCGATTCCGAACCATTTCGAACAACTCAAACCCCATGTGAAATCGAGCCGCCGGCGTCAACGAACGTGCTTGGATCGCTTTGTCCCTTTCAATTGGATCAATCATAAACATGGACTTTCCCGAAGTATTTCCGTGGGTCGCTTTTTGAACAATCTAAGCGAGAAGTCCGTTGGAAAGCAACCGAACGCTAAAGGTTTTGTGGCTTTTTCACTCGTGTACCGAACGAAAACTCTGTGTTAACTCTGGAGGCCAACGAAAAGCAAAACACGCTGGAATCCATCGAAAACCTGCCTAGAAACGAAAAACGCCCGGCGGCTTCAGGCTTCAGGCTTCAGGCTTCAGGCTTCAGGGAAAACCCAATCCGAAAGACTCAGTATCGCAACAAAGCCTCGTGCCTTGGGCTAGCATAGCAAGTTGCACCCAGCACAAAGTAACAGGCACACTCCGCTGTGCCGTCGGCTAGGGTACGATTGAATTTGATCAAATACGGCCGACGGCACATGGAATGTGCCTACTACCATGCGCCTTCGCTGCGCTCAAGGGTGATGCACACCTTGGTCCAAGTGGCTTGGTCGGGCTCAGGTATCAGCGATTATTAGCGTCTATCAGCGGTTCAGACAATTCGGCCCCGAAAAAGTGCATCGAACTTGCTTGTCGACCGAGCAAACCGCTATACTTTTGAACTCGGTATGTTCTCTTCCAACATCAAGGAGTTCGCAGTGGGCACCCTAGAACAAGGCGCAGTCTATGACACTTTGGTGGATCTGTTGGTTCAAGGAGGAAACCGTCAAGAGATCCTACTTTTTCGCTTGGGCTCTGAACCCCAAGGCCGACTTGACGAGCTTCTAGAAAAAAATCGTATCGGAGCCATCACTCCAGAAGAAGCCTCCGAACTAGAAACCTTTGAGCATTTTGAACACGTTGTGAGATTGCTCAAAGCGAGGGTGTTGCAAAGCCAACAGCCGTGAGCGATCGTCCATCATCAGCGACTAGAAAACTGGTTTTCCAGCGGGCAGAGGGACGCTGCGAATACTGCTTGTTTCCACAAGAGCTTGGGGCTAGCGTCCATCAGATCGATCACATCATTGCAGAAAAGCATGGAGGCAGGACTCATGAGAGCAATTTAGCTCTGTGTTGTATCCTATGTAATCTCCGAAAAGGCAGTGATATCGGTACTCTAGATCCCGCGACAGGGCATCTGACACCTCTTTTTAATCCCCGTAGCGAATCATGGAGAGAGCATTTCCGAATCGATGGTGCGGAAATTGTCGGGATCACCGCGATCGGTAGAGCCACCGCTCATTTCCTTCAATTCAATAGTATCGATCGACTTACGGAACGTGCAGAGTTTGCCAGAGCTGGCGTCTTGATGGACGCTCACTTGTCGAGAAAGCCACGTTACGATTGAACTTGATCAAATACGGCCGACGGCACATGGAATGTGCCTATTACTATGAGCCTTCGCTACGTTCGACCGTGATGCACACCTTGGCCCAAGTGTCTTGGTCGGGCTTAGGTATCAGCGGTTCAGAAAAAAGACCGCTGATGGACGCTTATCAACGCTAATGTGGACTTCGATATTGGAGACCGGTTGGGTGACAAGACTAGGCTTCAGGCTTCAGGCTTCAGGCGAGAGCAAGAATGGATCGTTACCTAGACTCCCGTAAGCGTACCTGTGGCTCCACCAAAACGATCGGTCTGAACACCGAGCCGTTGCAGCACCGTCACAAACAATTGCGACAACGGCAACTCTTCAACCTCAAGCTTGCCCTGCCAACCCGCGTCGGTATCGATGCCCGCTCCAGCTTGATTGTCCTCGTTCCCCTTCCCGAACTTCATATACCTACCATTGGTAAATCCAAGATTTCTGCCTCCAGCAGAAAGGATCGGGTAGTTCCTCGATAAATGGAAACTGCTCGAAGCCGAACCATGCATGGCAAACGTATTGTCGAGCATCGTCCCATCCCCGTTGGGTTCCGGGGTTTCTTTAAGTCGAACGACAAACCGAGAGAACTCTTCGGCTTGATAGCGATTGTAAGTCCCAAGATTCTTCCAGCCCTCAGGCTGCTTGACCGCATGGGTCAACCCGTGCGCTGGCCCTAACCCCACCGCCAACGACAACAGATCATGTGGGCCTTCGCCATTCTCTCTGCCCAATTGAAACGTAGCCACCCGTGTCGAATCGCTCATAAACGCTAAATAAATCAACTCGTACATGGTCTGAAAATAGAGCCTCGCTTCTTTGGGCTCGGCATCGAGCGTCAATCGATGCGTCGGGACGGTCGGAAAGGGTGTGTCGATCCACTTTTGTGCTTTCGTAAGCTTGAGCTCCGTGTCGCGAACGGCATCAAGGTATTGCGCGAGCACCTGCTGGTCTTGGCTGGACAATTCACGGCCCAATGCTCTGGTGCTTGCGATGAGCATATCCAGCGCGCTTTTGCTGCGCGATAGCCGAGCAGCCGCCTCTTTGCTGGTCGTAACAAAGAGCATGTCGAAAATCTCTTTGGGCTTGTTCATCGCCGGTATCGGACGACCTTCGATGTTGAACGACTGGGTCTGTGCTCCACGCGGCCCCCCTACCCCTCCGTTGGTCGACATCACAAGCGAAGCATGACGGGTCGAATCTCCTACATGCATCGCATAAACTTGATCCACCGAAATGGTGTTCTTGTACGGACCATGCCCACCAATCACCGCACCGGTCAAGTATTGGTCTGCATTGGAATGTCCATGCACATTGCGAGCACCCGGATGCGACAATCCCGAGTAAATCGTGATTTCGTCTCGCAACGGCTCGAGCACATCGAGCACTTTGGTCAACTCAAAATCCCGCTCGCCCCCCCGTGGAAACCAACTCCAATCCTTCCAAGCCGGATCGGACTTCAGTGGCAACCCTACCCCATCGGGATGGTAGATGCTGACGAATCGCCGAGGCGTTGCGATTTCAGACGAATGCTCTTTGGCAAACGTTTCCATCCAAGGTAGCGACAAGGCCACGCCAGCCCCTTGCAAGAATCTGCGGCGAGCCCATACCGGCGTTTTTTCACGGATCATTATCGACTCTCTGCAATTACTTGGAATGAAAAAGTTCGCTCGCCACGACCAAATGAATCAGATCTCTGATCTTGTCTCCACCCGTGCGCCACCGGCTTGTTAGTTGGTCAATCTGCGCTCGATCGGAAAACGCCATCGGACGTCCCAAAGCGTACGTCATCATTTTATCGACCATCGCCCGGCACAATGGATCCTGTCGGTTGAGCAACAAGTACTCCTTGAGCCCATCCATACCAGAAAGCTCTTGCTTGTTGTAGAGCAACGAGACCGCATCGACGGGCCGATCGTTGATCTTGGTCCGATACTTTCCCAACGCGTCGTAGTTCTCAAACGCGATCCCCCAAGGATCGATCTTGGCATGGCAGGAAAAGCAGGCGGGTTTGTTTCTGTGATCCTCGATCCGCTCCTTCAAGCTCATTTTCATGATCTCCGGATCGGTCAGATCCACTTGCGGTACATTCGGGGGAGGTGGAGGGGGTGGGTCTTGGAGGATCCGTCTGAGGATCCAAACACCTCGCTTCAGTGGGTGCGAATCTTTGCCATCGGAGTTCATCGCTAGCACGACGGCATTGGTCAAAACACCTCCTCGCTCGGACGAACTTGGTACCGACACTTTCCGGAACTCTGGACCGTAGACGTCCGAGATCCCATAATGTTTGGCCATCGTCTCGTCGATCACCACATAATCGCTGTGAATGAAATCCAAAGCGCTACAGTTCTCATCAACCGCATGTTCGAAAAAGGCGATCGGCTCCCGCTTCATCGATTCACGCAGCATCGGATCGCTGATATGCGAGACGCTCTGGAGTCCATCGGTCCCAAGCCATTGCTGGACAAAGTTCTCACAAAATCGCTTGGCACGAGGATCGCTGAGCATTCGGTCGACCTGCTGGCTCAACACGCCAGGATCGCTTAATCGGCCTTGTTGGGCGATGCTTAGCAATAGCTCGTCAGGGACGCTTGACCACAAGAAGAACGAGAGTCTGCTGGCCAGCTCGTACTCGGACAGCTTACCCGGAGCATTGCGAGGCGTGATGTAAAGAAACTCTGGAGACGCCAGAGCCGTCGCAAAGACTTCGATGCAGGCTTCGTGAAACTCAGGGAGCTCGGTCCGGTATTGCTCGAGCAGCGCCAAGTAAGGATCCAGGTCCGACGGACCGATGGGTCTTCGCCAAGCTTTCGTCAGGAACCGCTCAAGCACTTGCTTGGCGTACTCTGGACTATCATCGCGATGTTCGTCGGTCTCTGGTGGGTCATCCAAGAAGATATCGCGGTGGGATTTAGGGGGCCATTGTTGGTAGAAGGGGGCAGTGATTTCGATTTGATCGATCAGGATGCACAGCGGGTCGTCTTTGCCGGTGGCGTTGGAGACATTTCGGATCGAGAGGAACTCGTCCCGTCGCGGGAAGGTTGTCGCAAGTTTGCGAAACGGGTTGCGTTGGATGTCTTGCAGTTGGATATCGAAGGTGATGAACTCGGGGTTTTCCGAAGTGGCGGTCACGGGAAGATCGCCTTGGCTGATGACTTGGGAAAAGTTAGCATCGTTGCTGGTATGGGCGCTGAAGATCAATCGCAAGCTGGCAAACTGTTTGGGGTTGTTGTTGGATCTGCCGGCCCGGATTCGCACGCGCATGATGCCTGAGTCGGGCAAGAAGCGATCGAGATTGAACTTGACTTCGTTGGATGCTGGCAGGACCAAAACGACTGGATCTAGCGGTCCCTGTGGATTGCCGTTGGGGTCGAACTTTGGCTTGGCCGTCGAGTTATCCAGTGGTTGCAAAGATCCTTCTTGGAACGGGATTCCTTGGCCGTTTTGGCGATCGAGCAAGACGCGTTGAAAGCGTTTGCGATCGTAGTCTTGGTCGTCTTTTCCGAAGAATTCGTTTTTCTTTCGTTTGGGGGGTATTTCGATTTGCTCGGCCATGAGGACTTGGTAGCGAACCGGATCGGGTTTGGGTCCTGAGACGATGGCTCTTTGGAGGGCATCCAAACCGATTTGACGGTAGGTTTCGAACTGCATCGCGGACATTTGGAGCAGTTGCGAGTTGTTTTTGAAACCATCTTCGGAGGCGACTTCAGGGGGGAGGCGGTTGGAGGTCGCAAGCGACACGCCCAAGAGGTCTTCGAGAGCGTTTTTGAATTCGTAGTTGGTCAATCGTCGGAAGGAAGAGTGGATGGTTTGTTGTTTGCTGAGGGCTGAGGCTTTACTGAGTTCTTGGCTGATCCATTCGATGATGGTATCGCGGTCATGGTCTGAGAGTTGTTCGCCGGAGTGATCTTCGGGAGGCATGGCTTGGTTAGCGATCGCGTTGTAGATTTCGCGCCATGGTTCGATCGACAGACCGGAGAGAAGATTGGGAGAGATTTGATCGATGCGCAAGCGTCCTTCGGTGCGCGAGGGACCGTGGCATTCCAAGCAGTGTTTGGCAAGGAGAGGTTGGATCGCTGAATCGAAAAGTTCTAAATTAGCGATAGGGGCCTTGCCAAGTTCTTGGGTGGGGTTGGTCGGTTTGAGGAATCGTGAATTGGCCAAGCCGTTTTTTCTGGCTTGTTCTAGATCAGGATCGGTTGCCAGAGAGCACGGTGCCAAGAGTGTGGACAGAGACACTAGGCAGACGGTAGCGACGCATGAACAAGATCGGGGATGCAACATGGTCGGTGGGGTTAGGCGGGATAGATGGCGCAGGAGTCGAGGATTATACATCAAACGCAGGCGATAGAAAAATAGGGCTTTTTCGGGGGAATTACGAACCACTAACCGCTAACCACTAACCACTGGGCTTTGCCCATGCTTCTTTTTTGGGACCGCTTATAGGCGCTGATGGACGCTGATACAAAGCTCGAGGTAAGCAGTCGGAGCAGTCGGTCATCGATGTGCGCAGACAATACCGACAACAACAAAAGGCCCGGTTGATTTGGTTAGTGTCGGGAATGGGTATCATGACCGCAGTACGGCATCAATCGGCTAACGTACCATTCACGCGTGAGACAGGATCAATTTCTAAATTGCTACATCCGATTATAGTGTTTTGTTCGTATATGGTAACGCGGTAAATCGCGCGCGGCGCGGTCGATCCTGTCGGATCGACCGCGCCGCGCGCGATTTTCAGCTTTGGTCTCAGGCCAAGATTGGTTACACTTTAATGCTCAATTTTGTCTTGGTCCGTATCGTTGCGGATTGGTCTCAGGCCAAGATTGGTTACACTTCAGTTCAATTTCAAGCGTCGCGCAGCTTCGTTGCGGATTGGTCTCAGGCCAAGATTGGTTACACTTTATCAGTGATCTTTCCATCGTCGCGCAGTGTTGCGGATTGGTCTCAGGCCAAGATTGGTTACACTTTAGGAAATACCCAGGTCGAACCGAAGCTGGTTGCGGATTGGTCTCAGGCCAAGATTGGTTACACTT
>Ga0172376_10000587_pt1 | contig 46760 bp, 40 predicted proteins | sample Lak35m_FD_121114 | JGI IMG/M metagenome (GOLD analysis project Ga0172376, IMG submission 121114) | Freshwater microbial communities from Kabuno Bay, South-Kivu, Congo - kab_092012_35m | ecosystem: Environmental > Aquatic > Freshwater > Lake | place: Democratic Republic of the Congo: South-Kivu...
CCGACCATCCTTGGTAACCGAGACCACTTTCCAGTCCGAGGCTTTGCGCCGCGCGGTACCTGGAGCGTTACTCATGCCTACAGGCTAGTTGTCATCCATAAATGCGCGCAGGTTGGCGCTGTTATGTGGATGACGCAGTCGCGCAAGGGTTTTCTGCTCTATTTGGCGAACTCGCTCGCGTGTCACCTTTTGAATCTTGGCGACTTCCTCAAGCGTGTGCACCTGGCCAACGTATTTACCAATACCAAATCGCATGGCAACGATCTCTTGATCGCGCGGAGGCAGGTCGCTCAATGTACGCTCTACCGCTTCGCTGAGCAATGCCTTTTCCGTAACTTCTTGCGGATCGTTGTCCTCGTTTTGGCTTGCGATGGTGTCGCCAACGGTCAAGTCGTCGGTATCGCTTCCCACTGGAGCATCGAGGCTTGTTGTGGTGAGAGCAATTTGCATCACCTCAAGCAACTTGTCAACGGTGAGTCCACAGCGAACTGCAACTTCTTCTGGCAGAGGGTCGCGTTCAAGTTCGGTAGCCAATTCGCGCTCCACTCGATGCACACGATTGACAATTTCCATCATGTGACCAGGAATCCGAATGTTGCGACCTTGGTCGGCCATCGCGCGGGTCATTGCCTGGCGGATCCACCACGTTGCATACGTCGAAAACTTAAATCCTTTTTCGAAGTCGTATTTGTCTGCAGCGTGCATCAAGCCGATGTTGCCTTCTTGAATCAAGTCTGCGAGTTGCAATTCTTTGCGGTCGTAACGGCGAGCGATGGAAACAACAAGGCGCAGGTTGGCGCGCACCATGTGCTCTTTTGCCTTCTCACCTTCCTTAATTTCGCGCTGCAATGCACGCCGCTCGCGCAAACCAAGCTTTCCTTCACCAGCATCAAGAGCGACCTGAGCTGCAATTCCATCTTTAATTAGTTTGCCTAGACGGCGTTCATCTTCTGCGTTGAGCAAGTCGACCTGCCCAATTTCGTTGAGGTACATGCGAACAGCATCTGGGCCTGAGTCATTTGAAATTGAACTTCTCATGCGTGATCACCCAAGCGCATGCTTAACCAACCCAGAAGTTGTTCAGCAGCATCGTGAGCGGTTGCTGGGTTTTCCATTTGCTCCAACAGCATTCGAGCATCGCGGTCAACCCTGATTTGTTCTGGGTCAACGTTCTTAACGCGCAACGAAAGTTCACGTCGCACGGCTGCGGAAATGAGATTGAATGCTTCAGCATCTGGTTGAGACTCTACGTCAGCAACAGCAGCCCGCTCTAACGCTTCACGAGCCTCGGGGTCTGCGGCTTCAATGGCCGCGGTCAGTTCTCCCTCTGTGGCAATCAGTGCGAGAAACGCCCTGCGGTAGATTTCGTCGGCAAACAGGGCCTCATTCATCCATAAAGCTATGGAGTTCCAGTCCTGAATCATGAGTGCCAGCACTACAAATTCGGCGCTTTCACGCTTGTTACCAGATTGCGTCGGAACGGCAGGGCGAACCTCTGGCCGACGTGATCCGCGTTCTGCGACCTTCACCAAATCGGCTGCGGCAATACCCACATGACTCGCCACTTCGCCTGCGTAGATCTTGCGCACGTTCATATCGGGATGCTCATTGATCACCGCCATCGCCTGTTCCGCTGTTCGCGAACGAGCTTCAGGCGTTGCAATTGATCCTGCATTCAGAACACGTTGCAGGCGGAAGCCAAGAAATGGTTGTGCATTCTTAATTGCGGTCGCCAATGCTTCAGGGTCACTTGATGCAAGATCGCCAGGGTCTTTGCCATCTGGGAATTTGGCAACGCTCACCTGCACTTTGTAGCGACTCTCCCATTCGTAAAACCGCTCGGCTGCACCTTGACCTGCGTTGTCTGCATCGAATGCAAGCACAACTTTGTTGGCGAATCGTTTCAGCAATCGAACATGCTCTTCGGTGAGTGCAGTACCGCACGTTGCCACCGCACGAGTAATTCCCGACCGATGAAACCCAATGACATCGGTATAGCCCTCGCACACAATTACTTCGTCGGCGGTCACGATGTCTTGCTTCGCCCAATTCAATCCGTACAACGTTTTTGATTTTGCGTAGATAGTGGTCTCTGAAGAGTTCTTGTATTTTGCCGGATCAGTACTTCCAGGAAGAATGCGACCACCAAAGGCAACAGCGTCACCTGCGTCAGTGAAAATTGGAAACAACACACGAGCACGGAATGAATCCTGCGGACGACCACGCTTGTTAATAAATGCGAGTCCGACTTCCTGCAACAAATCGATCGGTACACCGATGTCTTTGCTCATAGCGTCCCAATCGTCGGGAGCCCAGCCAATTTTGAACCGGCGTGCCACATCTCCCGACAAGCCACGTTCGCGCAAATAATCGCGTGCAGCACGCGCATCTGGAGCGTTCAACAGTCTGTCGTGATACCAATCGACTGCTTTATTCATTACTTCAACAAGTTGCTTGCGCCGCTGACGGTCCTTACTCTGTCCACCCGTGGTGTAGTTCAGTTGAATGCCCGCCTTGTTGGCGAGGTGCTCAATGGCTCCTACGAAATCGAGATGCTCAATTTCTTGCACGAACTTGAATACGTCGCCTGCTGCGCCACATCCAAAACAGCGATAGCGCTTCGTCTCTTCGCGCACATTGAACGAGCCGGATTTCTCGGCGTGGAAAGGGCATAGCCCTACCCAATTGCGCCCTACTCTGCGTAACGGCAGATACGACTGAACAACATCAACCAACGACACCGTGTCCCGGAGTCGTTCAATGTCTTCGTCAGCTATTGCCACCCTGTGGAGAATAGTGCTTGCGGTCGTGAATTACAGAAGCCACTATTGCCATTGTCATTACCGTGAGGATGAAACCGAGCGAAACCAGCGTTGGCAAGTGATACCAATGTGCGACAAGCATTTTTGCACCTACATACATCAGCAACACCGAGATCGCTGGCTTTAGGTAGCGGAAACGATCTTTAATGTCGGCGAACAAGAAGTACAGCGCTCGCAGCCCCATGATGGCAAACGCGTTGGCACCGAACACAATGAATTGTTCATGGCTCACCGCGAGCACAGCAGGCACGGAGTCGACTGCAAAGATGAGGTCGGAGATCTCGATGATCACCAGTACCGCAAGCAACGGTGTGGCGAAGCGCTTTCCATTTACTCGTGTAAGGAGCTTCTGTCCATCTAGTTCGTCGGTGGTTGGCACGAACTTGTGGAATAGCTTCATCGTCTTCGTATCCGATGGGTTCGAGTCGTCATCGCCGTGACGAAGCACTCCATAACCGGTGTAAATAAGGAAGAGCCCGAAAGCGATCAAGATGTAGTCAAAGCGCTCAATAATTGCTACTCCCAAGAAGATGAAAATGAAGCGCATGACTAATGCGCCAAAGATTCCCCAGAACAACACCCGGTGTTGGTACTGACGCGGAACTTGGAAGTGAGAGAAAATCATTGCCCATACGAATACGTTGTCGATACTCAGGCTCTTCTCAATGAGATAGCCGCTGATGTATTCGATACCCGCCTGGTGACCATCGGTCTGGCCGCGGAACATCCACCACACCACAAACATGAATGCAACTCCAAAGCTGATCCAGATGATCGACTCAATCGCTGCTTCCTTCAGCTTGATGACATGTGCACGACGATGGAACACCAAAATATCCACCAGCAACAACACGATGATCGTGCCTACGAGCGCTGGCCATCCCCATTCAGGAACGGTGATATCGGCAAAATTCGAACGATTACTTCCCGCAGCTAACAACATAAAAAAATGTGTACCTTTGCTCAATCATGTGGGTGAATTTCCCCGATGATCGCTTGCTTCACCACAATGTGGGACCGCAAGTCGGGCTATGCAGAAATTATAGGACAGCGTTCGTTACGCGTCCAGTCATGCTCGCTTAAATGCCACCAACGCATGGGTGCCACATAGTGAAGTGACCAATCCATGCCGTCCCTCATGCTCTACTTCCTGGCCAACCACAGCATCCACGCCAATATTCACATATCGCAATTGTCGTGGCGCGATTGATCCACGTGAATCCATCCGTTCCACCAACTCTTGACCCGGATAACAACCTTTTGTGAAACTGACAGCAATATCAGTAATTCCCGTCTCTGCAGGAATTGACATTTCAGTGACATCGACATTCATCGTTGGCCATGCGGCAATAATGCGTGCCTGCTCATACTCTTCGAGCGAACCTTGCTTGAATTCTGCAATTGCACTTTCGCTCCGCAGGTCTACTGCCGAGCCGTCGCATCGCCATGCGGGAATGGACCCAGGTATCGGTGTCGACACATTACGAACCGCCACCCAACTTTCACGGCCAAGAGACAACTCAACCTTGACGCGAATTTTGAATCGATTCAAGCGAGCAAGCACGACATCACCGCAACCAAGGTCTACGTCTAAAACAAATGTCTCGCCTTTAACGCAGGTGACGCGAATAATGCCGTCAAGTTTTCCCGTTGGCTGGAGCAGGAGCGACTGGCGGGTCTCACCAACTCGCATACTCGCGATGTCTTGACTGAGTTGGGAATTTAAGTAGGTGCGAGCGTCAACACCCGTTGCCGTAATGACATCTCGCTCAAGAGGCACCCAAAATGCGTGCGAGGACATGTGACTATTGTTTCGCTTTGCGTTGCGCACTCATGCGTCGAGCGGCAGGGACTGCAGCAAATAGTGCAGCGGCCTTGTTGAAGCACTCCAATTCCTCTTCTTCGGGAATACTGTCGGCAACGATCCCCGCCCCAGTCTGCAATGAGGCTCCATGTGCGCCAATAAACATGGTGCGAATAGCAATGGCCGTGTCGAGGTTGCCGCTGAAGTCCACATAACCCACGACGCCCGCATACGGACCTCGTTTTACATGTTCAAGTTCGTCGATGATTTCCATTGCACGCACCTTTGGCGCGCCGCTTACTGTTCCCGCTGGAAGCGTTGCCCGCAATACATCTATCGGACCTAGCCCTTCGCGGATATCGCCCGATACCTGAGAAGTCATGTGCATCACGTGGCTGTAACGCTCAAGGGTCATCAACTCGTCCACATTCATGGAACCAAACTTTGCCACTCGACCCACGTCGTTACGCGCCAAATCCACCAGCATCACATGCTCTGCAACTTCCTTCGGGTTCTCGCGTAGTTCGGCAGCAAGTTTGCGATCGTGCTCATCGGTTCGGCCTCGCTTGCGCGTACCGGCGATTGGTCGGCTGATTACTCGCCCACCTTGCAATTGCACCATTGGCTCTGGCGAACTTCCCACAATGGTCAAATCATCATGCTTCACGTAATACATGTATGGGCTTGGGTTCACCTGGCGCAACACGCGATACATGTCGAATGGTTCGGCATCGAGTTCGATATCAAATCGCTGTGACAACACCACCTGGAAGATGTCTCCCGCGCGAATGTATTCCTTTGCCGACTCCACGGAGCGCTGGTAGTCGGAACCATTCACAGGTGCAACAAACTGTTGCTTCTTGTCGTCTTCGGTAGGAGGTTCAACCGGCAAATACGAAAGCGGTTTTGATAAGTCGGAAACGGCACGATGAATTCGTGCAATGGCTTCGTCGTATACAGAATCGATTTGCGCTGCAGTCAATTCATAAACGGGAACACTTTCCAACAAGTACACGCGCTGCTTCCAGTGGTCAAACGCGGCGAGCGAACCAATCATGCACATCACCGCATCTGGAAGATTGCGATCATCGCGAGGAACGTTTGGCAGTTGCTCAACTTCACGCACAACGTCGTACCCCAAGAACCCCATGAGCCCGCCTTGCAATGGAGGAAGCTCGGGGAATAACGGCGACTTGTATACCGCGAGCAACGATTCCATTGCTGCCAACATTCCGTCAGCAGTGTTGACACTGCGAGGAAGCGAGCCATCAATGGAGATAGATCCGTTGCGGAACGTCAGCGTTGCAAGAGGGTCGCGACCCACAAATGAATAGCGACTCCAGCGCTCACCGTGATCAACCGATTCGAGCAAGAACCCCGGCTTGTCGCCCACCAGTTTCATGTATGCAGCAACTGGGGTTTCAACGTCTGCCAGCATTTCGGTCCACACCGGTATCACGGTGTGAGTTGCTGCCAATTTCTGAAACTCTTCGCGGCTTGGATAAATGTGCATTACAAGCGACCCTGCTTTACTGCGCGTTGCACCAATCGAATGGAATTATTGAGTCCGCGTTCCGCTTCGTAAATTGCAGTCAGCAGATCGTCCCCCGAGTCGGCGTTGTTTGGGTCGCGAACTGCCATTGCACGGGTTTCCGCAAGTGCCGAAATGCGGTCTCTGCATTGCTCAAGCGTGCTTGCCAAAGCAGCAAGCTCTGCGCGAGTACTTGCTGTGTTGGATGAAATATCGCGAGGCACCGAGAAATCCTAGACGGCACGCTCTCAGAACTGATCGGAGATATGACAAGGGCCCCCGAAGGGGCCCGTATCACGCGACTTCAGGCGGCGGACCCGAAATCGCCTTCGCTCTAAACATACGTCTAAGCGGAGCACTTAAATTAGCGAATTTGATTATTTAGCGCAAAATTTGTAGCGCTACTTCTTGCTGCGAGATCCCGCAGATTTAGCCATTTGCGCCCGTGGCAATTCCGAAGATGGACAGATGTCGCTGAATTCACACGAATGACATGCTGGTTTTTTGGCATCGCACACGCGACGCCCATGAAGAATCAGTCTGAGGCTAAAGCCACCCCAATCTTGTGGTGGAAACAGTGCATTCAATTCGTACTCAACCTTCACCGGATCTTCTTCAACAGTGAGGCCCAGTCGACGCGACAGGCGTCCAACGTGCGTGTCAACGGCCAAGCCAGGCAAATCGAATACGACGCTTCGCAATACGTTTGCCGTCTTGCGACCCACTCCGGGAAGTGTGATTAAGTCTTCAACTTCTCGTGGGACTTCACCGTCAAAACGTGTCATCACTGCAGATGCCATGCCGATGAGATTCTTAGCTTTCGTTTGATAGAAACCAGTTGATCGAACAATCTCTTCTACGCGCTGAACGTTTGCCTGAGACATTTTCTCTGCTGTTGGAAACTCTGCAAACAATGCAGGTGTCACCATATTCACGCGGGCATCCGTGCACTGTGCAGACAAAATAGTTGCGGAAAGCAATTGGAAAGCATTTTCGTGAGTGAGCTCACATATTGCAACGGGGTAAATCACCTTGAGTCGCTTTAAGATTTCAGCCGAACGATCCACGATCTTCTTTGGCGCTTTCTTTGCAACCTTTTTCGCAGTTGCTTTCTTGGCGGCCATGGTTCCGAACACTAGCGAGTCACACCGATAGCCTGAGCGTTATGGCCCATCTGGACATCAAGCGTCGCCTGCCAGCCGATGATTTGTCCGAAGTTAACGAGTTGTTACTCGCCGTCGAACGCGCCGACGGACAACGCCCACTCTCCGACCATTTATGGATCGATCTTCGTCAAGGCGGTCGACCTGGCTATGTAGGACTGTTGGGCTGGCAACCCGGGCACGACCACCTCATTGCCTATTGCCAAGTGTCGCGTGGAAATGATTCGTGGGCACTAGACCTCATCGTGCATCCACATCATCGCTATGAAATGGCATCGATCGGACCACAACTGTTGTCTGAAGCGAACAACGTGATTCGTGAAGCTGGTGGCGGCCATGTGCATTGGTGGGTTTTTGAGCCAAACGAAATTCACAAGACTCTTGCCGAATCCATTGGACTCAACGAGGGTCGCACCACCTTGCAAATGCGAGTAGCACTGCCACTGAACGAAGCGACCGACATCGTGACCACACCATTTCGAAGTGGCGCCGATGACGAGCGTTGGCTTGCAGTGAACAATGCTGCGTTTGCAGATCACTTAGAACAAGGTGGTTGGACTCAGTCCACACTTGATTCACGCAAACAAGAGCCGTGGTTTAACCCAAACGGATTCTTGCTACTCAACGAGGGCGACGAACTTGCTGGCTTTTGCTGGACGAAAGTGCATCTCGATACATCCCCCGTGCTTGGCGAAATCTACGTGATTGCAGTGCATCCACGATTTAGTGGCAAAGGACTTGGCCGTGCCCTCACCATCGCTGGTCTCACCCACTTACAACGTGCTGGTATCTCAACTGGCATGCTGCATGTCGACGCAGATAACGAGCGTGCGGTCAAGATGTACAAGTCGCTTGGCTTCACCGTCACCAACCAGCAACGTGCGTTTGTAGGAGATGTGAACTAGTTTTTCGGCATGTCATTTACTGCTGAAAACGAAACCCCACTTCCCCGCTGGTCAGTTGCCGACGTCCACGAGTCGTTTAATGCTCGCTCGTTTACGGACGCCATGGAGCGGGCTGGTACGAATGTGACTCGTCTTGAAGCACTGTTTGAAACACACAACATTCGCTCCACCGAACCACGCACACCAAACGCACAGGACGGGGCTGCAGCCGATGTCGTCATCCAAGCGTTCAACAAAACGGTTGATGAACAAGACATCCTCATTTCATACATCTACGCAACGGTCAGCACCGATTCGCGCCAAGAGCAAGCGCAGGGTCTGCTCAGCGAAATGGAAGATCTTGATGCTCGCATTTCACCGCTACTTGCCCGTCTTGCCGACTGGGTGGCCAGCCTTGATGCGAATGCACTGAAGCACGTAAGCGACGAGGCTCGCGAGCACCTCGGACCATTGCTGCGCTTGCAAGACCGCGCAATTCACCAAATGAGCGAAGCCGAAGAAGGCCTGTATGCCGAACTTGGCACAACGGGTTCGTCGGCATGGGGACGCTTGCAGAGCGATCTCACTTCGCAGTTGTCGGTAGATGTTCACCTGCCAACGGGAACGAAGTTAATGCCTATGGCTGCCGTTCGCGGGCTTGCAACAGATAATGACCTTGAAGTTCGCAAAGCTGCTTACGAAGCTGAAATGCGCGCGTGGCCGACGGTTGCAGTTGCATGCGCCGCAGCAATGAACAGCATTAAAGGCGAAGCAAACACCGTCAACAAGCGTCGACAGTGGAAGGCACCAATTGACGCCTCGCTGTATTCAAACTCGGTAAGCAACGCAACATTCACCGCCATGCAGTCAGCAATTTCGGCATCACTCCCCGACTTCCGCCGCTGGATGCGAGTGAAAGCACGGCTTCACGGCGACACCAATGGGTTGTCCTGGTGGAACCTGTTTGCGCCGTTGCATATTTCTCCCGGTGCAATTTCCTGGGATGAAGGCATCAGCCTCGTTAAAGATGCGTTCTCGAGTTACAGCGATCGTCTTGCACAACTTGTAGATCGCTCTATTGACGAGCAATGGCTAGATGCCGAGCCACGCGAAGGAAAAACTGGCGGAGCGTTCTGCATGTCGTTTGTGGATGACCGTTCGCTCGTGCTGTTGAACTGGAGTGGCAGTGTGGACTCGGCGCAGACCACTGCGCATGAGCTTGGACACGCGTATCACAACACCCAACTTGCCCACCGCACGCCGCTGCAGAAGCGCTTGCCTATGGCACTCGCCGAGACCGCAAGCATCTTCTGCGAAACACTCGTTGTTGAAGATGGACTTTCACGCATGCAAGGTGACGAGCGACTCGCACTACTGGATGTCAACTTGATCGGAGCTTCGCAAGTTGTTGTTGACATTCACAGTCGTTTCCTCTTTGAGACCGAAGTATTTGCACGTCGTCAGCGCCGCACGCTTGGAGTAAGTGAGTTCAACGAAATCATGTTGCAAGCTCAGTCGGACGCATACGGTGACGGTCTCGACCAGAGCACTCGCCACCCACATATGTGGGTGCTCAAACCCCACTATTACGGAAGCCACTTCTACAACTGGCCATACACCTATGGATTGCTATTCGGCTTGGGCTTGTATGCGAAGTATCAGTCAAACCCTGATCATTTCCGAGAAAACTACGACACCGTGTTGTCGCGTGCGGGAATGGATACGGCAGAGGAACTTGGCCAAGCTTTCGGCATTGATGTCACCGACGTTGCATTCTGGACCTCAAGTCTTGATGTTCTTCGTGCTCGCATGCTTGATTACGAGAAGTTGGCACAAAAGCACCTCTAAACTGAATGCATGACCAGTCTTTACGATGCAACGCGTGAAGACATTGCAGGGCTCCTTAGCGGCCAGCCTGCATTCCGCTTGAAGCAAGTTTGGGAAGGTCTGTACACGCAGTTTGCCGAACCGTCGCAGATTCTTACACTTCCGGGAGCCGTACGCGAAGAACTATCTCTTAGCTTCCCCAATTCATTGCACCTCACCACCGCAAGCGTGAGCGACAAAGGCGACACCATCAAGTTCCTGTGGTCGCTTGCAGACGGCGGTCACCCAATTGAAACCGTGCTCATGCATTACAAAGAACGGGCAACGGTATGTGTCAGCACGCAAGCAGGCTGTGCAATGGCATGCGGCTTTTGTGCAACTGGACAAGCAGGATTCACTCGGCATCTCACTGTTGGCGAGATAGTTGAACAAGTGGTGTACGCGGCACGCGAAAGCGCGAAGCGCAAGCAACGCCTAGCCAACGTGGTGTTCATGGGCATGGGCGAACCACTCGCTAACGAAGAAATGGTTTGGGGTGCGGTTGAACGCATTCATGGAGACATTGGACTTTCGGCCCGACATCTCACCATCTCCACAGTTGGAATTGTTCCCGGCATTCGCAAACTTGCCACTCGCCCATTACCTGTCAACCTTGCCGTGTCTCTGCACGCCGCTCGTGACGTGTTACGCGACGAACTTGTTCCAATTAACAAGCGCTACCCCATCAATGAACTGATGCTAGCTTGCCGCGACTATCTCGACAATAAAAATCGCCGCATCAGTTTTGAATGGGCCATGATCGACGGCATCAACGATCAACCGCGCGACGCTCGCGAACTAGCTCAGCTGTGCGGTCAACTCACGCCTTCAGCGCACGTCAACCTAATTCCGCTTAACCCAACTCCGGGTTGGCCAACCAAGGGCACGAGCGCAGCGGGCGTTCGAGCATTTGCTCAGCAGTTGGAAGACCTGGGAGTCAATGTGACCGTGCGTCGCAACCGCGGCACCGACATTGATGCTGCGTGTGGTCAATTGGCTGCAGGTCAGCCAGTGAAGTTGACTAACCGGCGAGGAATTGTTTGAGTTTGGCTTTGCCACTCACAATTTGATCAGCCAGCACTCGCTCAACAATTCCACCGTCAAACAAAGAACCTCCGTAATGGAGATGCACATTCAATCGCGATGTGCCGTTTGCTTCATTTACTTCGGATCGAAGCACCCAGGGTGCGTGTTTCTTGCCATCGTTTTCACGACGCTCAAACACCACCGTGTTCGGACTGTCGTCTGTTGTTCGCACCATTCGCAAACGCTTAGACCGAGCAAACGGGCCGATTTTTGCTCGAAGCTCAACCTTCCAAGATTGAAGCCCGTCAACGAGATCGGCAACTTGCGCCGAATGAACAATGTCAAGCCATTGTGGATATGTTCCAAGATCACGAATCACCGCAAACAGTCGCTCGCTTGGAACATCGGCATCAAGCGACGCGCGAACGTCAATCGACATTACGGAATGTCGTTTTCGTCAAACGGCTCGCGCTCGAGCCCATCCGCATTCGTATTGTCAAAGTTGAAAGCTCGACTGAGCAGACGACCTTTCGGGCGAAGCACTCCACCCAAATCATCGGTGTGATCGAATTGCGGGCTCCATGGAATAGCCTTGGTTTCTTCTAACTCTTCTTCTGACTTCTTCTCGTTCTTCAATTCATCGAAAATGCTCGGACGAGGCAACTTGGCACGATTCTTCTTCGGCTCAGTTTTCTTTGCCGCTGAATCTTTTGCCTTTGGTTTTTCCGACGGAGGCGTTACAGGAAACAGACGCGGAACATTCTCGCGCTTGTCTTCAATTCGCCAACCGCGTGGTACGACCAATGCGTCAGCGTGCCTGCGACACAGACCATTCACTTGCATGCCATCAACAGGCACGTAGTTTTCCAGCGTCATCAGCAACTCAGCCGAGTCAAGGTAGTAAGCGGCTATTGCCGGCTCTTTACAACCAGGACGTTCACACTGCTTGGCCACGGCTAAAGACTAGTTCTATACAGTACTAATTCGGAACAACGCAGGCGATTCCCATTCCTTGACGATCACGAATGGGCTGCGTATCTGTAGGGCACGTCATGTCGAACCCAACCAACGCTCTCACAACACCGGTATGTTCTTCTGCACAGTCCACTTCGACTGCAAGCTGATTCGCATTCACCACAACACACGAGCCCGCCTGCAATAGTCCATCTGGACCAAGTGGAACTGCAGGGTCTGAAAGGGCATTCAGCACCAGTACCAGAGCGATTAAGCCTCCTGCGGTAAAGCCAACCATGCGCCACGGAAACGATGCTCTCTGCACAGGAACAGTAAAGAACTGCTCTTTGGGCTTCGCAACCGGCTGCGAGTATCCGCGACTTTGCGCAGCGTCATACGCTCTACGGAGGGTTGTATCTGACAACACACGCCACGCCTCTGCAATATGTGCCATCTGCGTTGAAGCGTCGCTTCGCTTGCCAGCGGCAGTGTCAGGGTGAACTTCTCGCGCTCGCATTCGGTATGCCACACGAATTTCATCTTGAGACGCAGAAGGCAACACGCCCAGAACTTCGTAGTGGGACCGCGACATTATTTGCGATGCAGCAGTTTGAACTTCTTAGCATTGGCCTGCTTTTCAGCAGACTTGCGCATTCCCGCAATAGTTCCTGTCATCAATATGGCAACGCTCAGGAACAGAATCATCGAAGCGAGCACATTGATCTGCGGTGGAATGCGAACACGCGATGCACCATAAATCTGGAGCGGGAAGGTTTGCACTGGGCCAGAGTTGAAGAACGTAATGATGAAGTCGTCAATCGAAAGCGCAAAAGCCAACAGACCTGCAGCCAAAATTCCAGGCAAAATCAGCGGGAACGTCACCTTCATGAACGTGCGCAGCGGCGATGCCCCAAGGTCTTGTGCGGCTTGTTCAAGTGTCCAGTCAAATCCACGAATTCGTGCGCGAACGGTGAGCGCCACAAAACTCACCTGAAACATGACGTGCGCAATGATGATGGTTGTCATACCAAAATCAATGAAGTTTTGGCCAAGGAACAACGTTGCAAGAGACGAACCAAGCACAATTTCTGGCGTCGTGAGCGGGAGCACCAAGAACAAGTTGATGCCTCCACTGCCGCGGAACTTATATCGCGAAAGCGCAACGGCAATGAGCGAACCCAAAATGGTGGAGATGAGTGTAGATACCGCTGCGATCTCCATGCTCTTCCACAAAGCACGCGTGAGTGATTGCTCTGCGAAGGGATGAAGCCAGTTATCGAAAGTGAATGACTGCCACGCAATATTGAAATTTCCATTTGGCTTATTGAAGCTGAAAGCAACAATAAAAAAAATTGGGGCAAACAGATACACCAGACCAAGGCCAGCAAACACATTTAAGGCGTAGCGGCCAAACTTGGTGCGTTTGCGCATCATGCCAAATCCTCAGTTCCGAAGATGCGCGTGTACAACAACACCAGCGTCGCAATACTGACCATGAGCACAGCCGCCATAGCTGACGCAACCGGATAATTATTCTGTTTCAAGAACTGATCCTGAATGGAGTTACCGATCATGGTGGTGTTTGGGTTGCCCAAAAACTGTGCGTTCACGAAGTCGCCAGCAGCTGGAATGAACGTCAACAATGTTCCGGCAAACACTCCTGGAATCGAAAGCGGGAACACCACTTTACGAAACGCACGCGTGGCACTGGAATACAAGTCTCCAGCAGCATTCACCAAGTTGACATCAATCTTTTCAAGGCTCACATAGATAGGAAGCAACATGAACGGCAAGAAGTTGTAAGTCAGTCCCCCAATAACTGCAGCTGGAGTATTCAGCAGTTTGCCGTTGTCCATAATGTGCAACCATTCAAAAACATTTCCCAATCCAACAGCGTTCATGGCGCGAACAACAAAACCTCTGTCGGCCAAGATCGTTGACCATGCAATGGTGCGAATCAGATAGCTGGTGAAAAACGGAATAACCACAAGTCCAAGCAAGATGTTTTTGTACTTTCCACCTCGAAACGCAATCACGTATGCAAGTGGATAGCCAATCAGAATGGTCAAAACAGTTGCTATTGCGGCGTACACAAATGCGTGCTCAAACTGCTTTCCAAAATCCTGGAAGGCTGTGGCGTAATTCTGAAACGCCCAATTGAAGTCGTATTGAACCGAGAAGCGGCTCTCTTTTGTGGAGAGAGAAATTCGCAACAACGACCAGACGGGTGCCAGGAAGAACAGCGCCAACCACAGCATTCCTGGCTTCAGCAGGCCATAGGGAGCAAGCAACCGCCGCGCCTCTGGACCTCCTGTAACCGCAAGACCCAACACACCACCGAGTACGAGCAGCAACACAAGGACGACCACTGCCACCATTGGCCCGCTCACCCAGCGAGAACCGAGCGCCACAAGGCAAATGGACGCAACGATCATCGCGGCCATCCCAACTCGATCGGCATTACGCGCGATTCGGTTTTGTCGGACGACCGTTTCGGTCATGTGATGTTCAGCGTTTCGAACGGTGCTTACGCGCCGGTAATTGCCGAGAATTCCTCATCGAATTTCGCTTCAACATCTTCCGACAAAGTTGCAAATGCACGGAGTCGAGCATTTGCGGCATCGTCTGGGAACAACAACGGGTTCTCAGCAAGCTCTGGGTCGAGCTTGGCAAGTTCGTCACGAACACCCTTCACTGGCGACAGATACTGCACGTACTGCGTGATTTGTGCTGCCTGTACTGGGTCGTAACAGAAGTCCATCCACTTCGCTGCTGCAGATCCATTCTTCACGCCCTTTGGCAAGATCATGGTGTCGCACCAACGAGTTCCGCCTTCTTCTGGAATGACGAAGCGCACATTTGGGCTGTCTTTACCAAGTTGCAACACGTCGCCAGACCAACCAACGCAGGCTGCGAAGTTTCCACTCACCAAGTCATCGGTGTAGTCGTTGCCGGTGAATGCACGAATCTGGCCATCGTTCTTCGCTTGTGCAAGCTTCTCGAATGCAGGAGCTGCATCATCGAACGATGTGATGGTTGAAATGTCAATTCCAAGACTCATGCAAATAAGTCCGATGGTGTCGCGCATTTCGGTGAGCATTCCAATCTTGCCCTTGAACTCAGGGTCAAACAGATCTGCAACGCTTTTGATTTCGCGACCGGTGACATCGATGTTGTAGGCGATTCCGGCAGTTCCGGCTTGCCACGGAATTGAGTACTCGCCTGTTGGGTCCCATGGTGGGTTCACAAATCCATCTTCAAGATTGGCAAAGTTTGGAATTTGATCTTTCGGCAACTTCTCTGCCCAACCGAGATTGATCAAGCGACCAGCCATCCAAAATGTCGGCGCAATGATGTCGGCTTCAATTGGCTTGCCATTACCGAGCAACGGCTGAATCTTTGCGAAGTATTCGTTGTTGTCGTTGTATCCCTCGCCATAGGTCATCGCTACACCGGTTGCAGCCATAAAGCGGTCAACCGTTCCTGTAAGGCCATCGGCTGTTGGGTCTACATACAGCGGCCAGTTATCAAAGAACAACGATTCGGAATCACCTGAACTCGATGAATCACTTCCGCCACAAGCAGCAAGAAATGCTGGAAGGGAAAGACCAATGGCGCCGAGTGCTCCTGTACGGGCCAAGAACTGGCGACGAGTCATTTGGTTTTTTGGTGTTGGTGTTGACATGCTCATTCCCCTTTTTGTTGACGTGTTCTTAAATATTAGAGCGTTGATTCAATGTGATCGATGTCAGTGGTATTGGAACCGGCTTTTTCTGGCCAGCCGGCCAATACAAATCCACAGTCGGCATCCCACGACACATTGATGGTCGCACCGACCACAATTTGCGGCATGCGCGCCGAAGAGTCGGCCAAGCAGGTCAATTCTGTGCCGTCAGCCAGACGAACGATCATCCGCGCAGTAGCGCCCTGGAACACCAAGTCAGTCAACGTGCCGTACAGGCTTTGGCCGTTCGAATCAGCTTGCTCAGATGGGCGCAGTCGCTCTGGGCGAAGCATGACTGAAACATGAGCGCCAACAGCATGTGCGGACGCTTGCCCTGCAACACGAATGGTCGACCCAGCCTTCAACGCGACCACAGCATCTGCGCCATCGTGACTCTGCACAGTTCCGGGCAGCAAGTTTGCCGAGCCGATAAATCCAGCAACAAACAGCGATGCTGGCGAGCGATAGATCTCTTCTGGACTACCAATCTGCTCAACATGTCCTTGACACATGACTGCTATTCGATCGCTCATGGTGAGTGCTTCACCTTGGTCGTGAGTAACGAAGATGAAGCTGATTCCAACTTCACGCTGAATGCGCTTCAACTCAATTTGCATAGCTTCACGCAACTTCAAATCAAGAGCAGCCAATGGCTCGTCCAACAACAACGCACTTGGATAGTTCACCAAAGCACGAGCCAACGCAACACGCTGCTGCTGACCGCCGGAAAGTTGTGAAGGTTTGCGTTGTGCGAAGTCACTCAGCCGAACAATCTCGAGCATCTCCATGACGCTTGTCATGATTTTTGACTCATCCACCTTCTTCGAACGTGGACCGAAAGCGACATTGTCGAACACCGTCATGTGCGGGAACAATGCGTACTGTTGAAACACCGTATTGACGTTGCGCTTGTACGGAGGCACATCTGAGACGTCTTCCCCGTCCAACATGACCCGACCAGCTGTTGGCTGTTCGAACCCAGCGATCATTTTTAGTGTTGTGGTCTTGCCGCAACCAGAAGGTCCAAGCATGGCGAAGAACTCACCACTAGCGATGGAGAAATTGGCATCATGCACTGCAACGAAGTCGCCATAGCGCTTCGAAACATGGTCAAGAACAATGACGTCGCTTACTGATTCCCCCATCAATGCACAGACTAACTGTTGAGGTTGATCATCACGTGCTTGATGCGCGTGTAGTCGTCGAGTGCATACATCGAGAGGTCCTTGCCGTAGCCAGACTTCTTGTATCCACCGTGTGGCATTTCGGCCACCATTGGAATGTGGGTGTTCACCCACACGCAACCGAAGTCGAGGTTCTTCGTCATGCGCATGGCTCGGCCGAGGTCACGAGTCCAAACCGACGATGCAAGCGCGAAGTCCACGCCGTTTGCCCACTTCAGAGCCTCTTCTTCATCACTGAACTTCTGCACCGTAATCACCGGTCCGAAGATCTCATTCTGAATCATCTCGTCGCTTTGCAAAAGGTCGGAGACCACGGTTGGCTCAAAGAAGTACCCCTTGTTACCAATTTGCGAACCACCGATATTGACCTTGCCGTGCTTTGGCACACGGTCAAGGAAACCTGCAACCTTGCTGAGGTGCACGTTGTTGTTCAATGGTCCATACAGCACGTCCTCATCTGGTCGTCCTGTTTTTGTCTTCTTCGCCTGCTCCGTAAGCAGCGTTACGAAATCGTTGTACACCTTTGGTCCGGCAATAACACGTGTTGCAGCGGTGCAGTCTTGACCACCGTTGAAGTAACCGGTCATGGCAATTGTTTCTGCAGCGAGTTCCAAGTCGGCGTCATCGAAAATGATGACTGGTGCTTTACCACCAAGTTCGAGGTGCAAGCGCTTCAGCGACTTTGATGCGCCAGCAGCAACTTCCATACCTGCGCGAACTGATCCAGTCACCGAAACCATTCCTGGAACGTCGTGATCAACCATTGCGCGACCGGTGTCGCGGTCTCCACAAACAACATTGAGAACACCTGGAGGCAATATGTCGCCAATGATCTTTGCGATGAGCGCTGTCGAAGCCGGCGTGGTATCGCTTGGCTTCAGCACTGTGGTGTTACCAGCGGCAATTGCTGGAATGAACTTCCAAACGCCCATCATGAGCGGGTAGTTCCATGGCGCAACTTGTGCACATACACCGATTGGTTCACGACGTATATATGAGGTGAAGTTCGGTACGTATTCTCCTGCGCTCTTTCCCTCGAGCATTCGCGCAGCACCTGCGAAGAAGCGAATCTGGTCCATCATCGGTGGAACTTCTTCGCTGAAGGTGATTGCACGTGGCTTGCCCGTGTTTTCAATTTCCGCTTCAATCAGTTCGGTCATGTGCTTTTCCATCACATCGGCAATGTCATTGATTGCCTTTTGACGAACGGCTGGCGTGGTGTTTTTCCACGACTCTGCAGCGACTGCCGCTGCCTTCATTGCGTCATCAACATCTTGTGGACCAGATAGCGCTGCGGTCGCATATTGCTCGCCTGTGACCGGGTCGATAACTGGGGTCGTGCGTCCGTCGCGGGCCGGTACTTCTTTGCCATTGATGAAGTTATTGAAGGATTTCATGACACAAGACTATCCAGTGGACTAGACATGGGGTATGGCTACAGGCAGCGTTGCTCGTGGGGTAAAAACAGTTGGAGTTCCTAAAGAAATCAAGACCATGGAAGGTCGGGTTTCGCTCACGCCAGATGGCGTTCGGGAGTTTGAGCGATTAGGAATTGACGTCTTTGTAGAGACTGGCGCAGGTGAGGCAGCCTCGATTCCAGATGCCGAGTTTGTGGCAGCGGGAGCAACCATCGTGAAGACCGCCGCAGACGCGTGGTCTCAAGAGATGGTGGTCAAGGTCAAGGAGCCTAAAGAAGAAGAGTTCGGATTTTTGCGCAGCGATCTCACGCTGTTCACCTATTTACATCTGTCCGCATATCCAAAGGTTGCAGCAGCACTCGTTGCATCGGGAACCACTGCTATCGCCTACGAGACCGTGCAAGCGGCAGATGGATCATTGCCATTGCTTGCGCCGATGAGTGAAATTGCAGGGCGACTTGCCACTCAGGCTGGTGCAAGATTTCTTGAACGCCCGCAAGGTGGTCGAGGTGTACTCATGGGTGGTGCGCCAGGCGTTCGCCCTGCAAACGTTGTCGTGATCGGTGCAGGCAATGTTGGCTACAACGCAGCATGGATCGCTGCTGGAATGCTTGCCAACGTCACCATCTTGGATAAGAACCTTGATCGACTTCGCCACCTTGATCAAATCTGTGTTGGTCGAACAACAACACTTGCATCAAACCGCGGATCAATTGAACGTGCACTTGTTGATGCCGATTTAGTCGTTGGTGCAGTTTTGGTTGCTGGTGCACGCGCACCGATTGTGGTGAGTGAAGACATGGTTCGCTCGATGAAGCCTGGCTCGGTGATTGTTGACGTTGCAGTGGACCAGGGTGGTTGCATTGCAACCACGCGCGAAACAACACACACTGACCCGATTTACATGCAACACGGTGTAGTGCATTACGCCGTTGGCAACATGCCGGGTGCTGTTCCCTACACCAGCACGTATTCACTCACGAACGCAACGCTGCCGTATCAGCTCGATGTAGCGCGACTTGGCGCTCTCGGTGCGGTTACTCAAAGCGAAGCACTTCGTCACGGATTGAATACTGCGCATGGACACATCACCAATGATGCTGTGGCTCGCGAACTTAATCTTGCTTGTGTTGACCCAATTACTGCATTGAGTTAGTCACAACACGAATCGCGCCAACCGCAGGTTGCACAGCGAAAGTGCGCATGCTCTGCGTACAGGCTTGATCCACAGTGTGGGCATTCGCTAAATACTCCCCGAGGAGATTCGCAAAACGGAGCCTGTGACTTATCACTCAGTAATGAGTCTGAAGTTCGTTGCGTTGTAGCGTGTTCGTTGCTCACATGTCCGACTTTACTCTTGACAACGACTCTCCGAACCCACATAAGCCAGGTTCAGTCCAAGCAGCTCTTGCTTCACGCGACTTTCGAATGGTGTGGTCTGGATCGTTCGCCTCAAACATCGGCACCTGGATGCAAAACGTGGTGCTCCCCGCCTACGTTTACCACCGCACCGGCAAGGCATCACTCGTTGGAATCATGATTTTTGCCCAGCTTGGGCCACTGCTCTTTTTGTCCATATTTGCTGGTGTGCTTGCCGACAAATTTGATAGACGCCGTTGGCTGATTTCAATGCAAATCACGCAACTCACTTTTTCGATCGCCCTTGCTGTTCTTGCATTGGGCGATCCGCGCTTCATTTATATCTTTCTTGCAGCACTTGGAGTAGGCGTCGGCAACGCGTTAAACGCCCCAGCGTGGTCAGCAATGTTGCCTTCGCTTGTTCGCCCAGTGGATTTGCCAGGAGCCTTGTCGCTGAACAGCGTGGTCATTAACGGATCGCGAGTGGTTGGCCCAATCATTGTTGCTGTGCTTTCGCAGGTAGGCGTTACGACTGCAGGTTTCTTTTTCATGAACGCTGCGACGTATCTATTCGTCATCTTTGCATTAATGATGGTGAACATCCCAGGATTCACTCCCGATACAACGCAAGGTTGGCGAAGGTTTACCAGTGGTATCTCTCTTGCCCGCCAAATTTCTGGTGTCAGCAGACTGCTCATCACACTCGCCACCTTTTCGCTGTTTTCACTTCCCTACGTTGGTTTGTTCCCAGCAGTTGCACATGTCAACTTCGGAATCGCAGAAGACGGCACCGTGTATAAGTGGTTGTATGCAACGTGGGGTCTCGGTGCTGCACTCGGCGGCTTAGCAATTGGCACCAAATTTTCACATCGAGATCAACGCAAGCTTGTGCAGTATGGGTTCGTTGGCTTTGCCGCGAGCATGGTGTTCTTCGCCATTTCGCGCTCTGCTATTCCGGCATTCATTTTCGGATTCATTCTTGGATTCGCCTACTTCTTCACCACCACTGCAATGTCCATCGTGGTGCAGAGCAGATTGAAACCAGAAATGCGTGGACGCGTGATGTCGCTGTGGTTCATGGCCTTTGGTGGAACCGTTCCACTTGGCAACATGCTGTTTGGTCCAGTTGTCGATCAATACGGTGCACGTTGGCTATTGCTCTTTGGAGCGGCGTGGGCATTGTTCTTGGCATGGTGGTGCAACGTTTCTGCACTCGATGCAAAAAACAAATTTCTACTGAATCAGTAACTGAACAACTCGCTCGAGGGCCGCTACTCGCGATCCCTTCACCAAAACGGCAACATCGGTGCCACCGTTACGCACAACTTTCACAGCATCGTCAATCGAAAATGACGCAGTTGCGTAAGAGTCGGTTTCACATGCGATGAACTCAATCTTTTTGCTCCGTGCATACTCAACGATTGCGCTGTGCTCTGCTGAGGAATCTGCCAACTCGGCCATCTGACCGGCAATCACTACATGGCGTGATGACTTCATTTCCACCAAAGTGTCAAGTGCAGCGCGCATCGAAGCAGGGTTGGCGTTATACGCGTCATTGATGATCGTCATTCCATCATCTGTGGTAATCACCTGCATACGCATTGGCGAAACAAAGCTCTGTTCCAATGCCGCCGCTGCACTGTGAATGCTCACTCCACACACGCCAGACACCGCGATCGCTGCGGCAGCATTCAGCGCCATATGAGCACTGGGAACCGACATTGCCCACGACACAGTTCCCCACGGTGTTGCTGCATTCACTGAAGCGCGTGCCATCTCATCAAGTACGCATTTAACAATTCGAATGTCGGCGCTCTCATTAACTCCATACGTCAACACCTGTGCTTGCGTCAAGTTACGCATGGTGCGTACACGTTCATCGTCAGCATTCAGAATTGCATAACCAGAACCTGGAAGCGCTTGCACCAATTCGGCTTTTGCTTTTGCAACACCTTCGATACCACCAACCCGTTCGGTATGAGCTGCAGCAACCGCAGTCACCACACCAATTGCGGGGCGGCCGATTGAACACAACCGAGTGATCTCTCCAAAACCACGCATCCCCATTTCCAGCACCAGGGCCTGCGAGTTATCTGCTGCGTTCAGCAGTGTGACAGGTAATCCTTGATCGTTGTTAAAGGAACGCTCGCTGGCAGACACCACGATTTCACTTGACAACGCGGCAGCAATGAAGTCCTTTGTTGAAGTTTTGCCAACCGACCCAGTTATTCCAATCACTCTATTTCCAACCGTTGGCTCAAGACGAGTACGAGACCATGCGCCGAGCTTCAGCAATGCGGAAAGCGTGTCATCAACAACAATGGCACTGCGACCAACCGGATCACGTTGAGTGAGATACGCACCTGCACCAGACTTCAATGCAGCCTCAATGAATTCGTGCCCATCGCGCTCAGCAACTATCGGAACGAATAACTGCCCTGGCGTAATGGTGCGCGAATCAAAACTGACACCCGATAAGTGGGCGTTTTGTCCAACGAGCGTGCCACCGGTTGCATTCGCCACATCGGCAGCCATAAAGCGCATGCACCGAGAATACTGATTATTACCTAGTACCGTGTTTCATAGTGACTACACAAACTCCAACACACGTAATCGTGTTGTTTGGTGGTGAATCCGCCGAGCACGATGTCAGCTGCGTCACCGCAGCACATGTGCTTCGCGCTCTAGATCCGCAGAAGTATCGCATTAGTGCAATCGGGATCACTCGCGAAGGAAAATGGAATTTGGCCACACAAGCAATGGCTGATCTCAAGCGTGGACCAGAACATATTGGACCAAAACTGTCAACCGAAGGTGAACCAACTTCTATTTCAGTAGTCGTAGGCGATGCTCGTGATGGCGCGCAAACAGTGGTGTTCCCTCTGCTCCATGGCCCACTCGGTGAAGACGGAACGATGCAAGGATTACTTGAGCTTGCAAATATTGCATTTGTTGGAACGGGTGTGCTGGGTAGCGCAGTGTCTATGGACAAGGGTGTGGCAAAGCAAGTTCTGCATGCCAACTCGATTCCGCAACCTAACTATGTTTCGCTCCGCGAATCACATGTCAATGACGCATCGTTAAAGCACGCGATTGAAACTCTTCGTCTGCCTCTCTTTGTCAAGCCAGCAAACTTGGGCTCTTCTGTTGGTGTATCGAAGGTCAAATCTGCTGCAGAACTAAAGACCGCTGCAGCCGTGGCATTGCAATACGACGAATGGATTGTGATTGAAGAAGCAATTTCGGGTCGTGAAATTGAAGTTGCAGTTCTTGGAAACGATGTTGCTCGCGCATCCATCCCAGGTGAAATCATTCCTGGCAACGAATTTTACGATTACGAAGATAAGTACATCACTGACGGAGCGAGGCTGCTCGTCCCAGCAGACCTCTCGGCCGACGAAATTGAGACTGTTCAAAAACTCGCCATCGTCATTTTCCACACACTTCGCGCCGAAGGTATGGCACGCGTGGACTTCTTTTACGAGAAAAACGGTCGTGGATTTCTGTGTAACGAAATCAACACCATTCCTGGCTTTACCCCAATCTCGATGTATCCGAAATTGTGCAAGCAACTGGACTTTCGTACGGCGAGCTACTTGACGAGCTGATTGATTTGGCAATTGAACGCCACTCGCGACGCCGTCGCAACACCGCACGCTAATTCAGCCCGAACCACGGACCTTTGGCAAGATCTGCCGACACAATCTTTCGATCTTCCTCATCGGCAACTTCAACACTCAATGCGAACTTCTTCGCTTCTCGTGCACCCTCAACGTCGCCTATGCACGCGAGGCTTCGAGCCTTCGCTTCATAGACGTAAGCCAGATCAAAGTCTTTAACGTTGTTCGCTGAACACAACTCAATGCAACGATGGGAAATTAACAACGCAATGTCGCCGCGAGACTGATGAATCCACGCCTTGGCAATGAGCCACGATGCGCGAATTTCATTGATAACCGTTGCATTTTCCGCACGCGTCCAGTGGTAAGCAGCTGCATATGCGCGCCGCGTCATTTCCTCGATTTCTTGTGCAGACAGCAAACCTGGATCTCGATCAAGAAATTCCCACGTTGAATTGTTGGCTTCAATAGCCAACTTGCGATGTTCAGCAGGCCCAAACGAGTTCATGGTTTACGATCCTGAAGCAGGAATGTTGATGATCTGTCCTGGGCGAATATTGACACTTGAGTTAGGCCAGTTATTTGCCCCCAACAAAGATGCTAACGAAACACAGAACTTCTTGCGAATAACGTAGATGGAGTCACCTGCTGCAATTTGATACGTGCCCGCTGGACGAGCATCGCAACCCGCTGCGGCAGGGCCGGCGGCAACGTCTGGTTTTGCAGTGACAATTGGGTTGAGCACCATTGCCGAAGGCGGAATCTTGATGATTGAGCCTGCAAACGGAAACTGACCAGAAGCGACTAAGCCGTTGTACATGAGCAGTTCTGACATGGTGATACCGAAGATTGTTGCAACCAAACTTGGTGAGTCACCAGGCAACACCGTGTAGGTCTGCTCTACACCAACGGCACCAATTGGCAATGTGGTGGTAACCGGAACCGTGGTCGGACTGACAGGTGGAATGGTCTGGAAATTTGTTGACTCCACCGCCACCACGGTTGTTGCGCTACCCGAGACATCAGCACTGCACGCAGCAAGTACTGAAATTGCTGAAAGAACAGCAACTGCATGCACGATGGCTTTCTGGTGGCTCTTCATCACCTGTACAGAGTAATTGATTACTACACCATTGGGCGGGCAGATGAGGCAATTGGTACTGGAAGAGTTGTCTCACCCATCAACTGCATATCAACTGCAGATGCACATGCACGACCCTCTGCAATTGCCCACACGATCAAGCTTTGACCGCGGCCCATATCACCTGCAACAAAAATTCCGGGAACATTTGTTCGGTAATCATCGGTGCGCGCAATGTTGCCGCGAGCATCAAGATTGACACCCAATCGCTCAATCCAATTGCCCTTGTCTGGACCGACAAAACCCAATGCAAGAAACACAAGATCTGCTGGAATTTCACGCGAAGTGCCAGGAACGTTCTCGAACTTCCCATCCACCATCTGCACTTCGTTGAGAATAAGTGCTTTCACATTTCCATTTCCATCGTCGATGAAACGCTCGGTGTTTACGCTGAATACACGCTCTCCACCCTCTTCATGAGCTGAGGAAGTGCGATAGATCAAACTCCATTGCGGCCATGGATTGTTGCTTGCGCGAACTTCAGGTGGCATGGGCATGATTTCCAACTGCGTAATTGATTTTGCACCTTGACGAATTGCAGTGCCTAAACAGTCAGCTCCGGTATCTCCACCACCGATGATTACCACATGTTTGCCATGAGCATCAATTGGTGACGACGGCATGTCGCCTTGTTGCACCTTGTTGGCAAGCGGCAAATATTCCATCGCCTGATGAATGCCGCGCAACTCGCGACCCGGCACTGGTAAATCGCGCGCGATGGTTGAACCGCAAGCCAAAACAATTGCATCGTGAGAAGCAACAAGAACGTCAATATCAACATTGTCGCCAACTGCAGCATTCGTTCGAAACTCGGTTCCCTCTTCGCGCATCTGCTCTATGCGCCGATCGAGATGTTTCTTTTCCATCTTGAATTCAGGAATTCCATAGCGCAACAATCCACCGATTCGGTCGGCACGCTCAAGCACAACTACCTCGTGGCCTGCACGCGTTAGTTGCTGAGCTGCTGCGAGACCTGCAGGTCCAGAACCTACTACTGCAATTCGCTTTCCAGTTTTTGTGCTGGCAATGAACGGCTGCACCCAACCTTCGTTCCATGCGTGATCAATAATTTCAACTTCAACTTGCTTAATCGACACTGGATCTTGGTTGATCCCCAACACACATGCACTCTCACAAGGCGCTGGGCATAAGCGGCCAGTGAACTCCGGGAAGTTATTTGTTGCATGTAGGCGCTCAATTGCATCGCGCCAATGCCCGCGATACACGAGGTCGTTCCAGTCGGGAATGAGGTTGCCGAGCGGGCATCCGTTATTGCAAAACGGAATTCCACAGTCCATGCAACGCCCTGCTTGATGATTCAACTCATCTTTTGGAAATGGTTCGTACACTTCTCGCCAATCGGTAATGCGTACAGGAATTGAACGACGCTTCGGAGTCTTACGCTCCCAATTCAAGAATCCAGTTGGTTCACCCATGGACTGACTCCATAACTCGTTGTGACGTTTCTTCTTCCGAAAGACCATCTGCTGATGCTTTCGCCAACACCGCCATGACACGTGCGTAATCTCGCGGCAATACTTTGACGAACTTGCTTAAATATGAATCCCACTGTGCAACGATCTGTTTTGCACGTGGTGAATCGGTCATTGCAATGTGCTCGCGAAGAATGCCCTGCAACCACTGCGTATCTTCTGCATCAAGAGGCAATACATCAACCATTTCCGGGTTGACGCGAGAAGCAAACTGATCGTCCATGTCATAGACATATGCAATGCCACCCGACATACCAGCAGCAAAGTTTCGGCCTGTTGCACCAAGCACGACCGCGCGACCACCAGTCATGTATTCGCATGCATGGTCACCCACACCTTCAACTACCAGTGTCGCTCCAGAATTACGAACAGCAAATCGCTCGCCGACTATGCCGTTAATGAACACCTGTCCCGAAGTTGCACCGTAACCAACGACGTTTCCAGCAATCACGTTGTCTTCTGGAGCAAACGGCGCACGCTCGCTTGGACGAATACTGATTCGGCCACCAGACAATCCTTTACCAACGTGATCGTTGCTATCGCCGAAGAGTCGAATGGTTACACCGCGCGGAATGAACGCACCGAAACTTTGTCCAGCCGAACCTTCAAAACGAAGCGAAATGGTGTTGTCAGGAAGTCCGGCACCTCCCCACTTCTTGGTCACTTCGCTGCCCAACATGGTGCCCACGGTGCGATTGACGTTTGAAATTGGAGACTCGATGGTGATTGCCGAACCAGACTGAATTGCGCTTTCGCATTGTGCAATAAGCGATGTGTCAAGTGCATCAATCAGCCCATGATCTTGCGCAACCGAGTGATGTCGAGTTTGGTTGTACGGATTTTGTGGAGTGACAAGAATCGGCTCAATGTCGAGGCCCTGAGCCTTCCAATGATTCACCGCATGCTTCACGTCGAGTGCCTCAACACGTCCAACCGCTTCCTGCAATGTGCGGAAACCGAGTTGAGCAAGATATTCGCGCACCTCTTCAGCGATGTATTCGAAGAAGTTGACCACAAACTCTGGTTTGCCGCTAAACCGCTTGCGCAGTTCTGGGTTTTGCGTTGCAATACCAACAGGACAAGTATCCAAATGGCAGACGCGCATCATGATGCAACCGCTCACCACCAATGGTGCCGTTGCAAAACCAAACTCTTCTGCACCAAGAAGCGCAGCGATGATGACGTCGCGTCCGGTCTTCATCTGTCCATCGGCTTGCACGACAATGCGATCACGCAAACCGTTGAGCAACAGCGTCTGCTGCGCTTCGGCAAGCCCGAGTTCCCATGGCACGCCGGCATGCTTCAACGACGTCAGTGGTGAAGCACCGGTTCCGCCATCATGTCCAGAAATCAGCACCACGTCTGCTTTCGCTTTGCTTACACCCGCAGCCACCGTGCCAATGCCCACTTCGGACACTAACTTCACGTGCACTCGCGCAGCAGGGTTTGAATTCTTCAAGTCGTGAATGAGTTGCTTTAAGTCTTCAATTGAATAAATGTCGTGGTGCGGTGGTGGTGAAATAAGCCCAACCCCTGGTGTGCTGTGTCGCGTCTTTGCAATCCATGGATACACCTTGTGTCCTGGCAGCTGACCACCTTCACCTGGCTTGGCACCTTGGGCCATCTTGATTTGAATGTCATCTGCATTGACAAGGTATTCACTTGTCACGCCAAATCGACCCGAAGCAACTTGCTTAATTGCCGAACGCTTGGAATCGCCGTTGCTCATCACTTCATACCGCTCGGGATCTTCACCGCCTTCGCCCGTGTTGCTCTTTGCGCCAATTCGATTCATCGCAATTGCAAGCGTCTCATGCACCTCTGCAGAAATTGATCCGTAGCTCATTGCTCCTGTTGAGAAGCGCTGCACGATGCTGGCAACCGATTCAACTTCGTCGATTGAAACTGGCTCGCGATCACTTGCAAACTGGAACATCCCGCGCAAAGTGGTAAGCACCTTTGATTGATCGTCCACTGCGGCTGTGTATTGCTTGAACAGGTCGTAGCGACCAGCCCGCGTTGCATGCTGCAGGCGATACACGGTTTCTGGGTTGAACAAATGGTGTTCGCCTTCGCGACGCCACTGGTACTCACCACCAAGCTCAAGCTTGCGATGAATTCGTTGGTCTGGTCGGCGCGGATGCGCAATTGCGTGGCGAGCGGCAACTTCTGCACTCACCTGCTCAAGCCCGATTCCATCAATCCGCGAAACCGTTCCCGTAAAGAACTCGTCAATAAACGAGTGACTCAAACCAATGGCTTCAAAAATCTGTGCACCGGTATACGAGGCAACAGTCGAAACACCCATTTTCGACATCACCTTCAACACACCCTTGCCCGCTGCCTTGATGTAGTTGTTCACCGCCTTCTTGGGATCAATGCCACCAAGACCGTGCATTCCTGCGCCATCGTCAGCCGCAATTAAATCTTCAATTGATTCGAACGCAAGATAGGGATTGATTGCGCCAGCACCAAAACCAATCAGCAGTGCCATGTGATGCACTTCGCGTGCGTCGCCGCTTTCAATGATGAGACCTACTTTGGTTCTCTGCTTGGTGCGAATGAGATGGTGATGCACTGCACTGGTGAGCAGGAGTGACGGAATTGGGGCAAACACTTCATCGCTGTTTCGATCGGAGAGCACGATGATTCGCACACCTTCATCGATAGCCATGCTGATTTCAGCGCATATCTGCGTAAGTGCGGAACGTAGCCCAGACTCGCCTTCGGTAACGCGGTACAGACCACTTACCACCATGCTGCGAAGGTGCGAGTACTCACCGTCTTCATTGATGTGAATGATCTTGGCTAAGTGGTCGTTATTAATGATCGGGAACGGCAAGACCAACTGTCGACAATGTTCTGCAGTTGCATCAAGCAAATTGCCCTCTGGACCAACCGCAGTTCCGATGGACGTCACGACTTCTTCACGAATTGCATCTAACGGAGGGTTCGTAACCTGAGCAAACAATTGCTGGAAATAGTCGAACAACAAACGTGGTCGAGTTGACAGAACCGCAATCGGCGTATCAGTTCCCATCGAACCAATTGCCTCGAGCCCGCTTTTGGCCATTGGAGCAAGGATGATCTTCAGTTCTTCGTGTGTGTATCCAAACACTTGCTGACGGCGCAACACACTGTCACGGCTAAACACCACATGTTCGCGGTCTGGCAAGTCGGCAAGTTCCACCAGTCCGTCTTCTAGCCATCGCGCGTATGGTGCAGCGGAAGCAAGTTCGCTCTTGATTTCTTCGTCATCAACAATGCGCTTCTGTGCCGTGTCAATCAACAACATGCGACCTGGCTGCAGTCTGCCCTTCTTTACGATTTTTGCTTGATCAATGTCGACTACGCCGACTTCGCTGGCCATAATCACTGCGTCGTCGTCAGTTACCCAATAACGACTTGGGCGAAGACCATTGCGATCAAGCACAGCACCAATCAATGTTCCATCGGTAAATGCAATACATGCAGGGCCGTCCCACGGCTCCATCAACGAAGCGTGGTAACGATAAAACGCTCGCTTTTGAGCGTCCATGGATGTGTGGTTTTCCCATGCTTCTGGAATCATCATCAACACTGCATGAGGCAATGAACGGCCACCCAAGTGCAACAATTCCAACACCTCGTCGAATGACGCAGAGTCTGAACCGCCCATTGCGCAAATCGGGAATGCTCGCTCTAATCCCGGAAGCAAATCGCTCGACAACATGGACTCGCGTGTGCGCATCCAGTTTCGATTTCCCTGCACCGTGTTAATTTCGCCGTTGTGCGCAATGTAGCGATACGGGTGCGCCAGTGGCCACGAAGGAAACGTGTTGGTGCTGAATCGGCTGTGCACAAGAGCCAACGATGACTCCATGCGCTCATCAATCAAGTCAGGGAAAAACTGTGCAAGTTCTGGAGTCGTCAACATGCCCTTGTAAATGAGCGTGCGCGCAGACAGCGATGGGAAATATGTTTGGAGTTCGTGTGAAAGTTCGTGCTCAATGCGTTTACGTGCAACAAACAACAAACGATCAAGCGCAATTCCTGACTCACCATTTTCCGCACGAACAAACATCAGAGAGAAATACGGCATCACACGACGAGCGCTTTCGCCCAAGCACGCAGGATTCACCGGAACTTCTCGCCAACCGAGAACTTCAAGTGATTCTTCACGAATGATGTTTTCGATTGCGGCTACTGCAAGCGACCTGTTGTTGACGTCAGATGGCAAGAACGCCATTCCAACGCCGTACCGCCCTTCAGCTGGCAACGGAAAACTCACAACTTCTGAAAGGAACTTGTGCGGCACTTGAATGAGCACACCAGCACCGTCGCCGGTTTCAACCTCTGCTCCAGTTGCTCCGCGGTGCTCCATTCGGCACAACGCACCAATCCCCATCGCCACAATGTCGTGCGACTTTCGACCTTGCACGTCAACGACAAAAGACACGCCACAGGCGTCGTGTTCAAAACGTGGGTCGTATAAACCGCTTGCAGGCGGCATGGAGTTATGCATTGTCGTCCTCTGGGTTTGCTTACCGGGACGACATTGGCCCGTATGAAAACTCTAGCGAGTAATCCTTAAAACAATGATGCCGATTGAAAGTTTGCTGGTCGCTTTTCGAAATGCGACATCACGGCTTCGGCTTGGTTGGCATGCCCAATGAGCCTGCCAATTACTTCGCGTTCGCTCGCAAACTGCTGCGCCGCTCCTTCGTTTGCCTGCAAATTGAGGAGCTTCTTTGCCCCACGAACCGCATCTGGGCTGCGTCCCGCAATTTCACGAGCGAGCACCATGGCATCAGCGTGTGGGTTTTCCGACAGGTGTGTCGCAAGACCGATTTCGTACCCCTCTTTGCCAGAGATGATTTTTGCTGTGAACACCAGTTCTTTTGCAATGTCAGGGCGAACAAGGCGCGACAGCATCAACGTGCCAGTCATGTCAGGGATGAGACCCCAGTGCACTTCACGAACCGACAATTGTGTGTCTGGGTGGATGTAGCGAATATCAGCACCGAGTGCGATCTGCATTCCACCACCTAGCGCGTGACCATGCACTGCAGCAATTACTGGAACTGGAACTTCTTGCCATACCCAACACACTTGTTGTGCAAGATGTGTGATGCGTCCTTCCGACATTGCGCCAGCATTCATTTGCCCATCAGACTTTGGACCTCTTGCCATCACTTGAAATGAACCAAAGTCAAGGCCTGCGCAAAATGATGCGCCGTCTCCGGAAAGCACCACTGCGCGAATTTCTGTATTGGTTTTCAGAAACTCACCTGCAGCGGCCAGCGATGCGAACATGGCGTTATCGAGTGCATTTCGTTTGTCGGCACGATTCATTCGCACATCAGCAATGCCTTCAACGATGTCGATGGTTACTCGATTGTCTACAACTCCTGAAATCACAGCAATTCTCCCTTTAACTAGTTAGTCTCTATCGTGGCATGGCACACTTGTCTGCATGCAACTCAACCTGTCAGCCGATGAAGTACTTAAAACCACCCGCAGCGTCCGTAAGCGCCTTGACTTTGATCGTCCAGTCGAACGTTCAATCGTTGAGGAATGCCTTGACATTGCGCTTCAGGCACCAACCGGCGGAAACCAGCAAGGTTGGCACTTCATTGTTGTAGAAGACGAAGCAAAGAAGAAGGCACTCGCAGAGATCTACCGAGCCAACTGGGACATTTACGCATCGTTGCCTCGCGGTGGAAACACCGGCGCCGACTTGGGTGACCAAATGACTCGCGTTCGCGATTCGGCAACCTTTCTTTCTGAGAATTTCGAGAAGGCTCCAATGCTGATGATTCCATGCATCAAGGGTCGATTGGAAAATGTTGACGTAGCAACTGGAGCAGGCGGATGGGGGTCACTGCTTCCAGCCGTATGGAGCTTCATGCTCGCATTGCGCGAGCGCGGAATTGGTTCAGCATGGACCACCATTCACCTGATGATGGACGGTGAAAAGAAAGCTGCTGAACTACTTGGTATTCCGTACGAAAAAGTTACGCAAGGCGGAATGTTCCCAATCGCCTACACCAAGGGCACCGATTTCAAGCCTGCAAAACGTGAGCCGCTTGAAAAAGTGTTGCACTGGGACAAGTGGTAATCAACAACTAATCAACCAGTCGCATCCCAGTGGGTGCGATTGATGCAGTAACTGCCGGCAAATCCACCACGAAGTTGGTGCGATGAGCAGGAAACACATGGTGTGATACCAACACGGCATTGCCGTGCTTATCTTTTGTTATTCGATCACAACTCAGCACTGGTGAACCAAGTGGAATCTCAAGCAATTGTGCTTCGGTTGCCGTTGCGGCATCAGCTCCAATGGTTTGTGTCGCGCCACCAAGTTCAATGTTGAGCAGGTTGTAGAACGACGAATTCTCCACGTCGTGTCGCGACAAATGTTTACCGAGTTCGTATGGACACCACACCGTGACTACAGCAAATGGATGGTCGTCTGCCATGTTGACTCGCTTCACGCGAAGCACCTGGTCGCACTCCAACACTTTGACAACTTTGCGCGACGCTTTTTCAAATGCAAAATCCACAATTCGTCGTGCAGGTTGTAAACCACTTGCCACCATCTGTTCTTCAATCGTTCCTAAACGACCAAGACTCTGACTTACAGGGTCGGACGCAACAAACCATCCGAAACCTTGTCGCGCATTAACAAGACCTTCATCGCGCAACACTTCAAGTGCGCGCCGCACCGTCACTCGACTGACTGCAAACTCGGTAGACAATTCGGATTCACTCGGCAGCAAACGACCAGCCAAAAACTGTCCGGCCTGCACTCGCTCGCGGAGCGCGGCAGCTATTTCGTGATATCGGATGCTTCGCACTTGTACTATACTTGTATACCTAGAGGCGAAAAGCAACCTCTTCACTCAAACATCTTCACCTTGGAGGACCACCATGGCTGTCAGTGCAGGAACACCAATCGAACTCGTAAACAACGTCTATGACAAGCTCGCAGCGAACGTAGCGATTGGTCGAAAGCGACTTGGTCGCCCGCTCACCCTCACTGAAAAGATTTTGATCAACCACCTGTCTAAGCCAAAGACACAGGAAATGGAACGTGGTCGAAGCTACGCAGACTTCGCACCAGACCGAGTTGCAATGCAAGACGCAACCGCGCAGATGGCGTTGTTGCAATTCATGACGGCAGGACTTTCCACCACTTCAGTTCCAAGCACCGTGCATTGCGATCACCTCATTTTGGCGAAAACCGGCGCACGCATCGACATGGGCGTCGCTATCGACACCAACAAAGAGGTGTACGACTTTTTGCAAAGCGTTTCTGCAAAATACGGCATTGGTTTCTGGGGCCCAGGCAGTGGAATCATTCACCAGGTAGTGCTTGAGCACTACGCATTTCCTGGCGGAATGATGATTGGCACCGATAGCCACACACCAAATGCTGGTGGTCTTGGAATGGTTGCCATCGGTGTTGGTGGAGCCGACGCAGTGGACGTGATGACTGGTTTCCCATTCAATGTTCGTTGGCCAAAAGTAATTGGTGTAAAGCTCACAGGATCACTCTCCGGATGGTCAAGTCCAAAAGACGTCATTCTCGAAGTTGCTCGAGTGCTCACCGTGCAAGGCGGAACGGGTGCAATTGTTGAATACATCGGCGAAGGCGCAGACAGCATTTCTGCAACCGGAAAGGCAACCATCTGCAACATGGGTGCAGAAATTGGTGCAACGTGTTCAGTGTTTGGATACGACCAACACATGGCCGACTACCTCAAGGCAACTGGTCGCGCCGACATTGCATCGGCCGCCGACAAGGTGACCGAACATTTGCGAGCAGACGAAGGTGCACAATACGACAAAGTCATTGAAATTGATTTGTCTCAATTGAAGCCGCTCATCAACGGCCCACACACACCCGACTTGGCTCACAAGGTTGGCAAAGCAATCGGTGAGGAAGCAAGCAAGAACAATTGGCCAACGGAAATTTCTGCGGCGCTCATTGGCAGCTGCACGAACTCAAGCTACGAAGACATCACTCGCGCGGCCTCCGTTGCCCGCCAAGCAAAAGCACATGGCCTAAAGGCAAAGTGCGAGTTGCTCATTACGCCGGGTTCGGAACAAATTCGCGCAACCATTGAACGCGATGGTTTGCTTGCTGACTTGGAAGCAATTGGCGCAACCGTTCTTGCCAATGCTTGCGGCCCATGTATCGGCCAATGGGAACGTGCTTCGGAAGTAACCAGCAAACCAAACACCATCGTCAACTCGTTCAACCGAAACTTCCCTAAGCGCAACGACGGCTCAGCAAACACGCTCAGTTTCGTCACCAGCCCCGACACCGTGATTGCACTTGCGCTCGCAGGTCGTTTGGACTTTGACCCAACCACCGACACCATCGAAGCACCAGATGGAACTCAGGTGAAACTAAGTGCTCCAACTGGAGAGGTATTGCCGGCCAAGGGTTACGACGCCGGCAACGACACCTTCATTGCTCCACCTGCCGATGGTTCACACATTGAAGTCATCGTTGATCCAAATAGCGATCGCTTGCAACTTCTCGAACCATTTGCAAAATGGACAGGCAACGACTTTATTTGCATGCCAATTTTGATGAAAGCAAAAGGCAAGTGCACCACCGACCATATTTCTGCAGCAGGAAAATGGTTGAAGTACCGCGGACATCTTGAAAACATTTCGGGCAACCTCTTCGAAGGCGCAGTGAATGCATACACCGATGAAGTCGGCAAAGGTTTCGATTTGGTAGACGGGGCCACTCGCCCTTATCCAGAAATTGCACATCGCTGGGGCCTGAACAAGTTTGAGTGGTGTGCGATTGGCGATCAGAACTACGGCGAAGGTTCAAGTCGCGAACATGCCGCCATGGAGCCTCGTTATCGCGGTTGCCAAGTGATCTTTGCTCGCTCCTTTGCTCGTATTCACGAAACCAACTTGAAGAAGCAAGGAATTGTTCCACTCACGTTTGAGGATCCATCGATTTACGACATCATCGAGCCAGACGACACCATCTCGGTACGCGGAATGCCACCAGTTCCGGATCAACCAGTGCAGTGCTACATCGTGAAGCAACGCAATAGTGAAGAAATTCCATTCACCGCGCTACACACGTTCAGCAAAGAACAAGTGCAGTGGTTTAAGGCCGGCAGTGCACTCAATGTTGTACGTCAAAAAGTGACGAAGGCCAAAAAGTAGTTCGCGCATGGAAAGCCTTGCGCTCATGGTGACATTCATTTTGTTGTATACCATTGTGTTTGGCATACTCGGCGTGTTGACCATTTGGAAGACACCGCGTAATCAATTCGTACGCATGGCCATGATCGTGTTGTACCTACCTGCCATTTATATTGCAGCCCAGCTGACCTTCAATGTTTCGACGCTGGTTGGTCGCATCGTGTTTGGTGGCGTTACCGCAGCATGCGTAGGAGCAATAGTCGCGTTAATCAAAAAACCAACGAACTAATCGGTGCCAGGCCTACGCGAGGTATCTGCCCGTAAGTCACCGCTGTAGCTCGATGGAAAAGTTGCGCGCAATTCAGCATCTGTGGGTACACGATGCTCCCGCGATTCGGCAGGAAGCAATGCGCTTATGGCGTCCATGATTGCATGAGTGTTAGCAGCGATGATTTCATCGCTGCTACCCGATCGATCTAATTCCACTGGGGCACCAACCGTGATGCTCACAAGCGGTGGGTTTGACAAATTCAGCACGTCGGGCAATTTTACATTGCGAGGCCACACTTTTTCAGTGCCCCACAACCCAATTGGAATGACGGTTGCATTGGTCTGCACAGCGAGGCGAGCAGCCCCCCATCGACCCTGCAGCTGAGGGTTGAAGAATTCAAGTCCGCGCGGAATAGTTCCCTGCGGCATCAACGCAACCATTTCGCCAGATTGCAAAGCAGCCGCAGCATGCTGCAGCGGTTCATCGCTACCCGATGTGCGGTCAACGCGAATTCCTCCAAATAGCGATGCAAGCTGACCAACCAGCGGTGCATCAAACACTTCTTTCTTGCCCAAAAAACGAACTGTACGTCCCGTCTTTGACACCATCATCGCCACTGCAAACACGTCAAAGTAACTGCGGTGGTTGGCAACCAAAATGACTGGACCACTGCGTGGAACATGTTCAATTCCATCAATGGTGGTTTTGGCAAATGGAAACACTTCTGGTCGCGCAAACATCAATCCAATTTTTTGAATGTCTGAAATTTGCAGCGACGGTCTTGATGTCTCCCCTGGTGATTCAAACTGTGCACTAGGCCAGCTTCGCGCTGTAGCCATTACTGCAAGACGAGCATCTGGGTTCACAACATGTGGAAACCCAACCGCGCTCAGCAACGGCGCGTCATACACGCTGTCTGAGTACGCATAGCTTTTGGCTAAGTCCACATTGTGGTCTGCGCACCACGCTTTCACCGCTTCCAGTTTCCCTGCAGACCAGGCAAAAGGTCCAACGAGTCGACCCGTGTATTCGCCGTTGATATCTACTTCGAATCGCGTTGCAACAACATCATCAAACCCCATTTGCCGAGCAAATGTTGCGATCAAGTCGTGAGGAGTCGTTGTAGCCAACACCACTTTCATGCCGTTTGATCGATGCTCATCAATAATGTTTCGCGCATTTGAACGAACCAGCTGCGCAAGTTGAGCAGCAACCGAATTCGCCGCGGCAACAACAGCATGACGAGGCTTGCCCTTCATCACTGCAACACCTTGTCGCGCGAGCAACATGCTCGGCAACGTTTCGCCAACCAAGTTGAAGACGCGATACAACATGTCTTCACCTGGAAGACGAGAAGACGACACCACTCCGGCTTCACGTAGCGCTGCACTGAGTAGTGGACCAGATGCTTCGCCAATCAGCGTGCGATCCAAATCAATAAACGCTGCTGCATGCATCTGATGGTTGCTCACACTCGCAGGCTATTGACTATTGAATCGAGACCCTGAAACGGGAAAGGCCCCGCTTTGATGCGGGGCCTCTCAACCTAAGATCCAGTCGGCTGGGGGAGCCATCTGGACACTTTCGGGTGGACCTTGAGGGAGGTCTCACCGCGATATGTAACCCATTATGCCCTACCCATGGGTAAGCGTTCAAGGCGAACGGCACGATACTCCCTATCTATTTTCGTGATACCCATCCTCATCCGGAGTACCCTTCTGGATATGGAGATTCGTCACTTATCCAGCCTGATCGCAATTGCCGACCAAGGGTCGTTCTCTGCGGCCTCGCGGGCACTGGGCACCGTGCAGAGCAATGTTTCTGCCCACATTTCACGCCTCGAAAAAGAGCTTGGCGTCAGCCTCGTTGAGCGCACCAGCGGAAGGCTCACCGACGACGGAGAAATCGTCGTGGAACGAGCCCGGCGAATTATCCACGAACTCGAAGACATCGAGGCAGACATCCAGTCAACAGACACCGAAGTCGAAGGCGACACTCGCCTCGGCGTCATTGGAACTACTGGTAGATGGCTTATGCCTCGCCTGCTTCCTGCTCTCCAACGTGAACATCCAAAGGTGCGCGCAATCATTCATGAAGGAAGTTCTTCCGCGCTGTTGCCACGGCTACTTGCAGGAGACCTTGACGCTGCGATCGTTCACTTCCCCATCGACAATCCAGAACTCGATTTGGTTGAGCTCTTTTCAGAAGATCTCTTGCTGTTAATTCACTCCAATCATCATTGGGCAAACAAAGAATCCATCACTCTCGCCGAACTTGCTACCGAACCGTTACTGCTTCCCCCGCGCAACACGTCAATGCGACGTGTCATTGATCGGGCCGCAGGAGCACAACGCCTTGCGCTTACCGCACAAGCCGAAATTGACGGCGTACGTTTGCTCGCCTCATTGGCCTTTGAAGGCTTTGGAGCAGCGATCGTTCCAGCGACTGCAATTCCTGGTTGGTTGAAAGGCGATTACGCCCGCGTTGCAATTCCCGAACTTCCGCCACGAATCGTTGGCTGGGCTTCGCGCAAGCGTCCTCTCCCGAATAAACCAACACGAGCCGCACTCGAAATCACGAAAGCCGTCATCGCCAAGTCGGGCGGTCGCCAACCTGGCGTTACTACTAATCTCTAGTCGTGTCGACCGTGTCAGCTCTTTCATCCGGGGTGCAGTTACAGCACGCGGTGAAAGGTGCGGCTTCGGCAGAAGTTCGATTTCTTGAAAACGTTGGCCGACATGTGGTGTGGGTGGATATCGACGCCGAATATCACCGTGGCGCACTTTCCGCAGAAGCTTCGGGCGTTATTGCTAACGCTGCCACGATTGCGCTCAACCAACGAATCCCACTTGTACTTGCCATGGCTTCATCTGGCGCAGACATTCTTGAAGGCATTGCCGCACTGCACGGTTGGGGTCAAGCAGCACGCGCGATAGCAAATTGTTCTGGCGTTGTTCCCACGTTCACAATTGTCACCGGACCTGCTGTATCTGGTCCCGCGCTTCTCATAGGACTCAGCGATTTCGTCATCATGACCGCCGACTCATATGCGTTTGTGTCTGGGCCAACCATGGTTGCCGAGTTCACCGGAATTGCAATGAGCAACGAAGACCTTGGCGGCACTGATGCACATGCAAAACAAAGTGGCGTGGCAAGTTTGGTGGTGCCCGATTATGCGGCAGCAGTTGAATCGCTCGAACAGTTGCTCAGCTTTATTCCAAACAATGTTGACGAACTTGCACCTCATGTTGCAACGGGAGACCCCTCAGACCGTTTAACTCCAGAAGCCGGCGCGCTCATCCCCGAGTCAACAACGGGAAGTTATGACGTTCGCAAAATTATTCGGTTAATCGCCGATGATGACTATCTGTTCGAAGTTCGCGAACGGTGGGCATCAAATGTCATTACCGCGTTCATCACCATTGACGGCGAGTCGGTCGGTGTTATCGCCAATCAGCCAATGGTGCTTGCAGGAACGCTCGACATTCCGGCTTCACAAAAATCAGCGCGCTTTGTCTCGTTCTGCGACGCATTCAACATTCCGTTACTCACTCTTGTCGACACTCCTGGTTTCTACCCCGGCAAGGACTTGGAGTGGAGAGGCATGATCCGTCACGGCGGACAGCTGGTATTTGCGTACGCGCGAGCAACAGTTCCACGAGTATGCATCATTTTGCGCAAGAGCTACGGCGGCGCGTACATCGTGATGGATTCCAAAACGATGGGCAATGACTTATGTCTCGCATGGCCAACTGCTGAACTGGCCGTGATGGGTGCTGGCCAAGCGGCAGCCATTCTGCAACGTCGAGCCACCCCCGAAGAACGTGCAGCCTTCGAGACCGACTACTCCGAACGCTTGCTTAATCCCTACATCGCTGCCGAGCGTGGCTATGTCGACTCTGTCATTAACCCTGAGGAAACACGACGTGAAGTTTCCTCGGCTTTTGCCATGTTGCGCGATAAACGCGAACGTTTGATGCCTCGTAAGCACGACAACACGCCTTTATAAACCTTGCCCCTCTACACTTGTCGGCAGGGAGAGGAATCTCCCTAACACGATAAGAAGGGAATCACGATGGCTGAAACAATCACCATCATTGATGACCGAACAGGCAAGAAAGTTACTGTTCCGGTTACTAACTCGGTATTCGCGTCGTCTGCACTGCGCGAATTAGACCCAGATTTGCGCATGTATGACCCTGCGTTTTTGTCTACTGCAGCATGCAAGTCTGCAATCACCTACCTCGATGGCGAACAGGGAATTTTGCGCTATCGCGGATACCCAATTGACGAACTAGCCGCAAAGTCAACGTTCACTGAAGTTGCTTATTTGCTACTCAATGGCGAACTTCCAAACACGCAACAACTCGCGCAATGGAATTACGACATTACGCACCACACCATGATCCACGAAAACATGCGTAAGCGTTTCGTTGACGGTTTCCACTACGACGCACACCCAATGGGAATGTTCATTTCGGCTGTTGCAGCGCTTGGAACTTTCTACGACGATGCTCGCGATATCTTCAATTCTGAAACACTGGACAAGCAAATTCTTCGTCTCGTTGCCAAAGTTCCAACTATTGCGGCAATGACCTACCGATTCTCTTCTGGTCTGCCCTTTGTTCTTCCGAACAACTCATTGTCATATGCGCACAACTTCTTGAACATGATGTATCGCATTGGCGATGACTACGAAGTGAACCCAACACTTGCTCGCGCAATGGATGTGCTGTTCATTTTGCACGCTGACCACGAACAGAACTGCGGCACCACAACTATGCGCGTTGTTGCCAGTGCAAACTCCGATCCGTATTCCGCAACGGCTGCAGCTGCTGCCGCTCTCTTCGGACCACTTCACGGTGGAGCCAACGAAGCAGTTATTCACATGCTCGCTGAAATTGGCAGCGTTGACAAAGTTCCTGCCTTTATTGAGCGTGTGAAAAATGGTGAAGAGAAGCTCATGGGCTTCGGTCACCGCGTGTACAAAAACTTCGACCCACGCGCTGTCATTATCAAAAAGACCGCGTACGAAGTATTTGAAGTAACAGGCATGAACCCGTTGCTCGACATTGCACTCAAGCTTGAAGAAACAGCTTTGAAAGATGAGTACTTCATCTCGCGCAAGTTGTACCCGAACGTCGACTTCTACTCTGGCTTGATTTATCAGGCACTCGGGTTCCCAGAAGAAATGTTCACCGTGTTGTTTGCAATTCCACGCACTGTTGGCTGGCTTGCACACCTGGTTGAACTACTTGACGACAAGGAACAAAAGATCAGTCGTCCTCGCCAGTGGTACACCGGCCAAGAAATGCGTTCGTACACCGACCTGCAAAAGCGCTAAATACAAAGCGCCTTAGGCGCCAATATCAATCACGATTTTGCCGGTATTTGCGTTTGCTGTCATGTGCTCGTGCGCACGCGCAATGTCCGCAAACGGATACCTGCAATCGATTACTGGTCGGATCTTCCCTGATTCAAACAGAGGAATGATTTCTTGAGAAAACCGCTGACTGATTGCAATCTTTTCCTCAAGAGGGCGTGCCCGCAGCACGGTTCCTGAAAGTTTTGCGCGCTTAGGCATGAGCCCTGCCAGGTTGAAACTCATGTTTCCGCCGCCCATGACGCCAACCTGAACAATGTGGCCCTTTTGCGCAAGCGATGCGACGTTACGGTCGAGATAGTCGCCACCAATCACACACAGCACCACGTCAACCCCACGACCATCAGTTGCAGTCTTCACTGCCTCAACAAAATCTGCAGAGGTGTAGTCCACCACTACATCGGCGCCGAGGGCCTTCACTGCAGCAACCTTGCCGGTCGAGCATGTGGCAATGACGTGTGCGCCAATGGCTTTACAAATTTGTACGGCTGCAGTTCCGACACCCGAACCTCCAGCATGCACCAACACCCAACGTCCGCTTGTGAGTCCACCCTGCACCACTAACGCATCCCACGCAGTGATGAACACTTCGGGAATGGCAGCAGCGTCGGCAAGAGAAACTCCACGTGGAATTCGCATTGCCTGTCGTTCATGCACAACGAGCTGCTCTGCATATGCGCCGCCGCTGACGATTCCCATGACTTCGTCGCCAACTTTCCACGCACGAACACGTGCACCAGTAGCTTGAACGCGACCAGAGAATTCCATTCCGGGCACTTCATATTCGCCAGGAAACGGATCGGGATAAAAACCCATGCGTTGCAACAGATCAGCACGGTTCAAACTTGTGGCTCGAACTTGCACCAACACTTCTTCTGGTCCGATCTGCGGTGTCGGAATGTCAGCAAAGGTCAAAACTTCTGGACCACCGTGACCGCTGAGGACTACTGCTCGCATGGAGTTATTTCGCCATCTTTTCTTGCAATCGGCGATCCAACGTTTCGAGGTATTGCTCGGTGGTTTGCCATGGCGCACTTTCGCCTCCAATGAGCAACGACAAGTCTTTTGTCATTTCTCCACCTTCAACAGCTTCTACACACACCTGTTCAACTCTGCGAGCAAAGTCAATCAGTTCAGGCGTACCGTCAAGCTTTCCACGATGCTCAAGACCACGTGTCCATGCATAGATGGATGCAATTGGGTTGGTCGAAGTTTTCTTGCCGGCTTGGTGATCGCGATAGTGGCGAGTCACCGTTCCGTGTGCGGCTTCTGATTCCAACACTCGCCCATCTGGCGTTGCCAACACAGACGTCATGAGCCCGAGTGATCCGAAACCTTGCGCAACAATGTCGGATTGCACGTCACCGTCATAGTTCTTGCACGCCCACACGTATCCGCCTTCCCAACGCAACATGCATGCCACCATGTCGTCGATGAGACGGTGCTCATAGGTGAGCCCTTGCTTGTCAAACTGTGTTTTGAATTCGGTGTTGAACACTTCTTCAAACAAGTCTTTGAATCGACCGTCATAGGCCTTCAAGATGGTGTTCTTCGTGCTGAGGAACAACGGATAATTGCGCTGCAACGAATAGTTCATGGTTGCACGAGCGAAATTACGAATTGACTCATCGAAGTTGTACATGCCCATGACAACGCCGGAACCCTTGAAGTCGGCGACCTTCATTTCAATTGGCTTGCTTCCATCTTTTGGTACATACGTCATGGTGACAGTTCCTTCACCAGGCACCAAGAAGTCGGTTGCCTTGTATTGATCACCATGAGCATGACGACCAATCACAATTGGCTTCGTCCAACCCGGAACCAGTTTTGGAATGTTCCGACAAATGATCGGCTCACGGAAAACGACGCCGTCCAAAATGTTGCGAATGGTGCCGTTTGGCGACTTCCACATTTGCTTCAAGTTGAATTCTTTTACGCGGGCTTCATCTGGTGTAATCGTTGCGCATTTCACGCCAACGCCGTGCTTCAATATGGCATTGGCCGAATCGATCGTCACTTGATCGTTTGTCGCGTCGCGATTTTCGATACTCAGGTCGTAGTACTCAAGATTGATGTCGAGGTACGGCAAGATGAGGCGGTCCTTAATGAACTGCCACATGATGCGAGTCATTTCGTCGCCATCGAGTTCGACGACTGGGTTTACGACTTTGATTTTGGTTGCCATTGCTGAGCTCCGATGCTGAGTTCGACCAACTTGTATCTGACTTGTACACATTAGCCCACGGGCCATTTACTGCGCTCGCCAAGAGCCAAACTGCCTCTACCCCGTACCATCTGACTGTGGATTTTGTCTGGTCACCAGAGCACGTTGCGCTCCGCTCCAATGCGCGAACCGTTGCCCTTGATGCTGTCGCCCGTTACGGACGGTTCAACGACACGTGGATGAACGGCTACTCCAAAGAGTTTTCCCAGGAACTTGCTGGTCACGGATGGATCGGCATGACCTGGCCAACCGAATTTGGTGGTGGCGGTCGCCCTGGAATCGAGCGATTGATCGTTGCCGAAGAAATGATTGCAGCAGGCGCGCCTATTGCAGCTTCGTGGTTTGCCGATCGACAAATGGGACCAGCGCTCATTGCATACGGAACCAAGGAACAACAAGACGCGTTCCTCCCCGACATGCTCGCCGGAAAAACCACATGGTGCATTGGCATGAGCGAACCAAACGCAGGAAGCGACCTTGCTTCGCTGAAAACGTTTGCTCAACTTGATGGCGATGAATGGGTTATCAACGGTCAAAAAATATGGACAAGTTTTGGCGAAGTTGCCGACTACTGCTACCTCATCTGCAGAACCAGTAATGACGGCCCGCCACATGCGGGAATTAGCGAAATCATCGTGCCGATGAACACACCAGGAATTGATGTTCGCCCAATTCAAGACATGACCACCAATCGCCACTTTTGCGAAGTGTTCTACACCGATGTGCGCGTACCAAAGAACAACTTGGTTGGTCAACAAGGTGGAGCATTTGCGCAAACAATGCGCCAACTAGAACACGAACGTGGCGGCATTGACCGATTGGTGTCGAACAAGGCGCTGTACGACATGGCAGTGCAACGAGCAGACACCAGCGACATCCGTGTCCGTCAAGAAATTGCAAACATTGAAATTGGCTATCGCATCGGAAGAATTCTCGTGATTCGCGAAGTGTTGAAGCAAGCACCGGCAGGTTTCTCTGCTGCAACAAAGTGTTTCTGCACTGAACTCGAAACCAAGATTGCCAACTTTGTCTTCAAAGTATTTGGAGCTGACGCCATGATGTGGGACGACGTGACCCAAGGTCTGGCCTATGCATCGGGTTACACCATCATGGGCGGAACATCGAACGTCATGCGCAATATCCTTGGTGAGCGAGTGCTCGGATTACCAAAGGAGCCACATGCACCCAATTGAACTTTCCACCAAAGTCATTGATACGGGAATCGTTGATCAGCCACTCAACCGGGTCACCAACGACATCACCGAATTAGCAGACAATTTGGCCATCGTTGAAAGCTTTAGCCATAGCGTGGTGTGGGACACTGGAGACGGACTGATGTGCTTCGATGCATCGGGGGCGGGAAGCGGAACTGCAGTTGTTGACTCAATTCGGTCATGGCGCAAAGCCCCGATCAGTCACTTGGTGTACACACACGGTCACGCCGACCACGTTGGTGGAAGTTTTGCATTTGCGAAAGATGCTGAACAATCCGGCGCTCCAAAGCCTCACGTCATTGGCCATGAAAACGTTGATACGCGAATTGATCGCTATAACACCACAAACGAATGGAATGTGCGCATTAACCAACGCCAATTCGGTGGTACTCGATCTGAAATGGGCCTTAACATCGGCGAGAACCTTCAGCGATTCTTGCCGCGAGCAACAATGCGCACCGATGAGTCATTTCGTGAGCAGCTCACCATCAATGCAGGTGGAACACAGGTTGAATTTCATCACGCTCGCGGCGAAACCGACGATCATTTATGGGGATGGATACCCGAAAAGAAATGGATCTTCACTGGCGACTTCGTGATTTGGAACTACCCGAATGCAGGCAACCCCCAAAAGGTGCAGCGCTATGCATTGGAATGGGCGCAGGCACTTCGCAAGATGATTGCTCAAGGCCCAGAGTTACTGCTGCCCGCTCACGGATTACCCATCGAAGGCAAAGCGCGAATTGCCATGGTGCTGGATGACATTGCATCATCTCTTGAGTCGCTCGTGATGCAAGTGATTGACATGATGAACGCTGGAGAGACACTTGACGCAATTATTCACACGGTAAAAGTTCCACAGAGTGTTCTTGACAAGCCATACATGCGTCCGTTTTATGATGAGCCAGAGTTCGTGGTGCGCAATATTTGGCGTCTGTACGGAGGTTGGTGGGACGGAGCTGCTTCACGTTTGAAGCCGGCACCCGACGTTTTGGTGGCACAAGAACTTGCAGCACTCGCGGGTGGTGCCCATGTGCTTATGAAACGCGCACTGTCAGTTGCCGACAATGACATACGGCTTGCGTGCCATCTGGCCGACCTTGCAGGTTGGGCAGAACCAGAAGACGGTGCAATTCACGCCGATCGTGCGGCGATTTATGACAAGCGCCGTCGAGCAGAGACCTCGCTGATGAGCAAGGGAATATTTAAGGCAGCTGCGCGCGAATCAGAAGAAGTGGTCGCACGCAATTCGCAACCGAACTAAGAGTGGGCGCGACGGGACTCGAACCCGGGACCCCTACCATGTCGAGGTAGTGCTCTAACCAACTGAGCTACGCGCCCTTACTGCCCACATACTACTGGCTTGTTTGCGCACCACGCAGTCGAATACTTACTTCGTTGGCCATTAGTCGGCCTGCCCTAGTCAACACATATCGGTCGTCATGCAATTCAATTAGGCCCTCAAGATGAGAGCGGTCGTCTGGAGAAAATGCCGAAGTGGGCACACCTTCACGCGTGCGAATGAGCAGTTGCATGTGCTCTAGGGATTTAGTTGCATCGTCAAGCACTTCGCTTGACGAAACTGGAACTTCACCGTTGTTGATCATTTCGATATATCGATCTGGAGTGCGCACGTTCCACCAGCGCGTTCCGTCTTTATGAGCGTGCGAAGCGCAACCAATTCCGTCGTAGTTACCTTGCATCCAATACAAATAGTTGTGTGCGCATTCATGACCAGGCTTTGCCCAATTGGAAATCTCGTAATTGAACAAACCTGCTTGAGCAAAGTGATCGTCCACCCATTCGTACTTATCGGCTTGGTCATCGTCGTCGGGGTGTCGTTCGGGCTGAGATGCGAGGGGTGTGTTTGCTTCAATGGTGAGTCCATAAGCCGACACATGCGGAGGATCGAGTGCGATTACGTCGGACACCGTTTGCTTCCAATCGGCGAATGTCTCGCCTGCTGCCCCGTACATGATGTCGAGATTGAAGGTTGTAAAGCCTGCTTGTTTAATGTGCGCCACCGCACGTTGAACGTTTTCCGGATTATGCGTACGGCCAAGTGACTTCAAAACATGATCAACCGTTGACTGAACGCCAACACTCACCCGATTCACACCTCCACGCAAGTACTGCTGCATCATCTTGAGTGTGATGTCATCGGGGTTGCATTCAACGGTTACTTCCGCGCGCAATTCCAAAGGGATCTCTGCAAGCACACTCAGCAACTCTTCTGACGGAAGCATGGTTGGTGTGCCTCCCCCAACAAATACGCTGGTCGCTGCTGGCATACCTTTTGCAACTAGTGAGCGAATGTGCTTACGCAATGCCTGAACATACTCACCCTGCAAATGATGCCTGTCGGTAAATGTGGCAAATGCGCAATAGTCGCAACGTTTGGCACAAAACGGAATGTGCACATACACACCGTGGAGACCGGCTGATTGGTTCATCAACGATTACGCAGTTGGCGGCACGAAGAGTAGATCAAGTTCGGCAAGTTTTGCCCCAACGTCG
>Ga0172376_10000592_pt1 | contig 46437 bp, 32 predicted proteins | sample Lak35m_FD_121114 | JGI IMG/M metagenome (GOLD analysis project Ga0172376, IMG submission 121114) | Freshwater microbial communities from Kabuno Bay, South-Kivu, Congo - kab_092012_35m | ecosystem: Environmental > Aquatic > Freshwater > Lake | place: Democratic Republic of the Congo: South-Kivu...
AGATATTCATCTACTGGCGCTACTACAATTACCTTGAATCCTTCACTCAGAAATTTTTCAATAAGATTTAGTCTGAAATTATAGATATTCCAAGTGGTATTAGCTACCAAAGCAATGATTCCTCCCTTCTTATTCTCTTTCATCTATTGTTCTTTCAAACGTATTTTTATTTAAGAGGGGTAAATATAAGGGTTAAATTGATTTTGTATAGGTACTTTAAAAAATTAGGACATAGTTAACTATTAACCTACTACCTTTTAAGATTTAAAAATATTAGGGGAGGTTCTAATTTTTCCCCTATATTCCATTTTTTTCCCTTAATCGTTTTGAACCTATTTTAATTCCATATATGGAATCTATATTTCATAAAATTTTTAGTTTTTTTATTTTACGTTCATATTATTATTTCTTTTCTGACTTCTATTTTTCTTTTTATATGTAAAAGGAATCAGATCTCTATTTATAAAGAAAATTTCTCTAGTAGGTGACGTTTGAATTGGTCATAATCTATCTCCATTTCTACGGAAACTTTTTCCTTCATTGCCAGAACAGATAATCTTTCAGGCACATCAATTGGTCGATTCAGGATTCTTTCAGCGTCTGGTTTGAATTTTGATGCATGGGCTGTTTCCAGTATTATTCCATAAGTGTTGGGATGACTTTCTATATATTCTTTTAAAGCGTGATATCCAACAGCGCCATGTGGATCAATGATATAGTTGAAGCGATGATAAACCTCCTTTAACGCTTTTTCTGTTTGATTATCATCGGCATAATTTCCAGTTATTTCATTTTTTATAATGTTCCACGTGGAACATTCGCTGGAATCACTTTGATATATATCCAGTATTCTGGGGAAATTGGATGGATTACCAACATCCATAGCATTTGAAATGGTTCTGATTGCCGGTTTTGACTCATATATTCCTGTTGATAAATAATCTGGAACTACTTTATTTACGTTAGTTGCAGCTATAAAATGGTGAACAGGTAGTCCCAGTTTTTTTGCGATTAATCCGGCGGTGATATTTCCAAAATTACCACTTGGTACTACAAAAGTGATGTCTTTTGATGCCCTGATATTTTCAGGAATTTGTCTAAAGCTTTCAAAGTAGTAAAAGGATTGAGGTATTAACCTTGCTATATTAATCGAATTTGCAGAAGATAAACGAAGTTTCTCATTTAAACTTTTATCGAGGAATGCCTGTTTGACCAGCGCCTGACAATCGTCAAAAGTACCATCTATTTCCAACGCATGTACATTTCCACCTAAGGTGGTAAGTTGCTTCTCTTGCAATTCACTTACTTTACCTTTAGGATATAATATAACAACGCTTATACCAGGTACCTGATGAAAACCAAAAGCTACGGCTCCGCCAGTATCACCTGAAGTGGCCACAAGTATGATTAACTCCTGTTTATGTGCATCATTGTAATATTGCATGATTCTGGACATAAAACGGGCACCAAAATCTTTAAAGGCTAAAGAAGGGCCATGAAATAGTTCCAAAACGGCCATGTTGTCATTCAGATGAATATTGGGTGCCGGAAAATTTATCGCATCAAAAGTGATTTCAGCTAATTTTTCGTCTGGAACTGATCCTTCAAAAAGATGCTTAGCGATTTGAAATGAATTTTCCTGAAAGGTATTTTTTAAGTAATTATCCCAGAAAGATGGTGCTAATGGCTTAATGTCGGACATATACAAACCATTGTCTGGTGGTAAGCCTTCCATTATGGCTCTTTCCAGGCTGACAACAAACGCTTTGTTTTTTGTACTATAAAGTTTCATGAATAAATCGTTCTTTTTTAAGAAAGGACAATAGCCCCTTCAGAATTAATTTTGCAAATGTATGAAGTAGCAGAGATTCCATGTTGTATAAAAATATCCTTCATCGCTTTTCCTCCTTTTTCTGCCTCTGTAAAACCTCTGAATAAGGCAAAGACCGATGGGCCAGCACCAGAAATACTACAACCTAAAGCGCCTTTAATTAAGGCCATATTCTTAACTTCATAAAAATGTGGAATTAAAACAGCTCGTTGAGGTTCAATAATATGGTCCGTTAAAGATCTTCCAATTAGTTCATAATCAGATTGATAGAGTCCAGCTATAAAGGATGCCAGATTTCCTGTTTGGGAAATACAGCGTTGGAGGGATATCTCTGGTTTTAAGATATTTCTGGAGTCTCTGGTTAAAACTTCCACCTCCGGATAAATTACGGTTGCAACTAAATCATCAGGTATAGGTAAAGAGGTGATATCAAGCGTTGCATTATCACGTATTAAAATGATGCCACCAAGCAAAGAAGGTGCAACATTATCCGCATGATAAGAACCGTCGGCGAGTTGTTCGCCCAACACGGCAAAATGAAGTAACTCCTTCTTGGTTAGTGGATTTCCCAACAAGGTATTTACAGCAAAAACGCCAGCCACAGCACTGGCAGCACTGGAACCAAGGCCACTTCCAAAGGGCATTTTTTTGTGAATATCGAGCTCTATCCCCACATCGCTTTTCCCCAGAAAATTCAATAGTGACTGAGCCGAAAAAGTAGCCGTATTTTTTTCAGGGTTATATGGCAATCGGTCCGTTCCGGTTATCTGGCCAATACGCATACCCTTTCCATCAGAAAATCGTGCCACTACTTCATCTCCCGGACTTTGTAAGGCAAAGCCCAAAATGTCATAGCCTACCCCAATATTGGCCACAGAGGCTGGCGCAAATACACGAATTTCCATAAGATTAATTGAGTTGATTGGCAATTTTAATAATTTCAGAAAAAATACCTGCGGCAGTTACCTCAGCTCCGGCGCCGGGACCTCTGATCACCAGAGGCCTCTCCTTATATCGGGAAGTAGTGAAAACAATCATATTGTCACTACCACTGAGCTGGGCAAATGGATGTGTGTCAGCTAATTTTTCTAATGAAATGCTTGCCTTCCCTTCTTCTAATCTGGCAACCATACGAAGCACTTTATTCTCTGCTTTAGCCGCTGAATAAAGCTGGTCAAAGCTTTCATTTTCAGCAGCTAAAGTTTGGATAAAGGCAGGTACATCAGGTGCATTCTGACAATATTCAGAAAGAACGGGAGTAACAACTACATCCTCACTTTCTATAGTCGTACCAGCTTCTCTGGCCAGTATAATAAGCTTTCTCTTTAAGTCAGTACCATTCAAGTCAATTCTCGGGTCTGGTTCAGTATAGCCTAAAGCCATCGCGTCTTCAACAATTTGGCTGAATGATTGGTCATTATTCCCAAAAGTATTAAAAATATAAGAAAGAGATCCCGATAAAACAGCCTCCAGTTTAATGATTCTGTCTCCACTGTTAATCAGATCATTTAAGGTGGAAATAACAGGTAAGCCAGCACCGACATTAGTCTCGTACTGAAACATGACACCTCTTTTTCTGCTCAAGGATTTTAAGGACGCGTATTTTTCATAACCAGAGGAATTGGCTATTTTATTGGGTGTAGAAATGGAAATGCTGGCATTCAGAATGGTCTCATAAAAATGGGTAATTTCCTCATTTGCCGTGTTGTCAATAAAAATTGCGTTGGGTAAATTAATGTGTTCCATTTCTTCCACAAAGCTGGAAAGATTGCTGGTCTCCCCCATATCATGTAACGTTTCCTTCCATTGTTCCAATGAGATTCCATCCCGATGAAAGTACATTTTCTTACTGTTTGCTAAACCAACTAATTTTAAGTCCAGGGAAAGTTCCTTTTTCAGATAGGCTTCCTGTGCCCTTATTTGATTTAACAGGGTACCGCCGATAAGTCCGCATCCAACCATAAATAGGTGAATGGTTTTTGTGTGAGAAAGGAAAAAGGCCTCATGCATCACATTTAATGCTTTGGACTCATCTAATCGGCTGATCACCACGGAAATGTTCAATTCAGATGATCCTTGTGCTATTGCTGCCACATTAATCCCATTTTTACCCAGGGATTGAAATAAACGTCCTGCCACACCCGGAAAATAGCGCATTCTTTCCCCAATGACAGCCACCACGGCTAAATCTGTTTCTACTTTTAATTTGTCAATCAGTCCGTTCTGGATTTCTGTTTCAAATAATCCCTCAACTATTTCTTTTGCCAGCAGTGCCTGATCTGGTTGTATCGCAAAAGAAATAGAATGCTCGGAGGATCCCTGAGTAATAAGAATTATATTAATGGATTTTTGGGCCAAGCCGGAAAATAACCGGCCTGATATGCCGGGTACCCCAATCAGGCCACTACCTTGCAATGTTAATAAGGCAATATGTTGAATGGATGAAATACCTTTAACCGGGTTGTCACTCAATTCAGCATGATTTGAAACTATGGTGCCCTCAAAAGTAGGATTAAAAGTATTTTTAATATAGAGGGGTATCTTTTTAGTTAATGCAGGTTGAATGGTAGGTGGATAAATAACTTTTGCTCCAAAATGAGACATTTCCATCGCCTCTGCATAAGTCATTTTATAAATGGTAAATGCCTGGGGTACCTTTCTGGGATCAGCGGTAAGAACACCATCTACATCCGTCCAGATTTCAATAGCCGCTGCATCAAGTCCGGCACCTAGTAGCGCCGCTGTATAATCAGAGCCTCCCCTTCCCAATGTTGTTGTCAAGCCTCCTTTTCCCGCACCAATAAATCCGGTAACTATTTGAATTTCATTTGTTTGGGAATAATATTCTTTAATTTTTAAATAAGTATTTTCTAAGTCAACCTTCGCATTTCCAAAGTTTTTATCGGTCCTGATGATCTTTCTGGCATCAAGATAAGCGGCGGGAATACCCGCTTGTTTTAGCACATGGGAAATAATAAAAGCAGAACTCCTTTCTCCGAAACTCAGCACATAATCCATTGTTCTTAAAGAAGCTTCCCTGACAAGAAATACCCCGTGAAGTAAATTCTTCAAAACTTCCTGATTGTTCTCTAATTCAGCTATTACAATACTCCTGGTCGGTTCAATGAGTAAGGATTCGGCAGCTTCCAGATGACGTAACCGGAATTGTTCGTGCAGGTTAAGGTAACTGTTATCTCCATTGGCTGCCTGTTGACTCATCTCAATAAGTTGGTCGGTAACGCCACCAAAGGCTGAAAAAACAACGGTGAATGGTTGTCCACTAAGATAATAATCTTTAAGAATGGTAACAATTCCCCTGATTCTTTCAGGTTTTCCGACTGAAGACCCACCAAATTTTAACACTTTCATTTCCTGAAATTTTATAAAAAATTATAATAACCAACAAGTTGGCGTTCAAATTGAATGATAAGGTTTATTTGGTTTTTCAGGCTAAGTTTTGCAAATGTAGGGAAATTGACAGGATACGGCTAATTTGAACTTAATAATTTTATCATAAGACCATGTTTTAGAATTCCAACACCACATACACCAGGCTAGAAATATGGGATAATCAATTGCCTGTATGTTTTATAGAAGTAATCGATACATTCATCTTCTGGACGAATTATTTCCAGGCCGATTAGCTGGCAGGCTTGATAAATATCATGCAATGTTGCCAGGGAAGGTTTTTTATATTTTTTTCAAAGGTAAATCCCGCCACCTTTAGTTCTTTAACAGCCTGTTCTTCAGTCATTTTGTGGATATCCTTAATGGGCACGGTATCATCCTCTGCTCTGAATTCCACCAATACTAATTTGCCTCCTGGTTTTAATGCCTTCAGTATGGAGACAGCCATTTCATAAGGGTAAGAAAATTCGTGATAACCATCAGCGATTAAAACCAGATCTAAGGTATTTTCTGGCAAGGAAACATTTGTTTCCTTACTTAGTACGGGTACAATACCAGTTAATTTTTCCAGTTTAATCCGGTTATTCAAATAATTAATCATTTCGGGTTCTATATCTACGGCAAATACTTTACCGTTTCCCACTTTTTTTGAAAGCAAGGCGCTATGATAACCACTTCCCGCACCAATATCTGCTAGAGTCATTCCAGGTTTTATATTCAGGTTCTTTATTAATTGAGAAGTATTTTCCTCCATTTCCCTTTCCTGTCTCTCAAGCCAGTCTATACCAAAGTGGCTCATCACATGGGCAATTTGTCTTCCCATGTACCATTTATTGATACCATTTGGATCTCCACCTTTGATTAGGTATCTACCTTGTGCTGAGGCACTTAGTGCGAAAATAAAAGCAATGAAAAGGGGTAAAACAGCTGTTAATTTTTTCATGGTTATTTCCCGATTAAATTTTTAAAAATTTCAATAGTTTCGATACCAACTCATTTTAGCTTGAAATGTTTTTTTGATAAAACGGGTTTTATTCATCTAAGTTGCTAATCATTTTCAAAAAAAGAGTCAAAATAAACTTTTTCTAAACTGAGTGGTGACCCCTATATGGGTTAAACCGCCACCAAGATGGTATATGGATCGGCCGAAATCAAAAGAAAAACGTTTTATTTTCATACCGAAACCAAAAGAAAAGCCATTTAAACCGCCTATTCCCACAGTTCCAAACTCTTTTCTGTTCCGATGATTATAGCCCATTCTTAATTTGAAATTTTCATTTGCACCAACAATAAGTTCTCCATTGAGTATAATATGCCTGAAAAAATTATCAACAAATAGGGCAATCTGAGCTGGTTCTGCTATTTCTTCTCCAATAATGAGCTTTGCTGATTCATTATCCGGATTATAGTACCTGACATTCCATCGATTCAGGTTTTGGTAAAGGAATGTAAATCGAAAAGGTAAGTAGCGTAATTTCTTAGAAATGGCAAACTGGAGATCATTAGGCAGGGGTTCTTTGGCATTTTCAAAAAAATACGGATTTAATTGAAAACCTGCATTTCGAAAAACGATACCAATAGTAGTAAGTTTAGAGGAGTCAACGTAGTATAAACCAGCATCTAAAAGTAGGGCAGACGATACATATTCCCCTAAAGCAGATTGAGCGAAAGAAATGGTTGTTCCGAGCTGTAATCTATTATCTATGGAATGAGATACACCGGCAGAAATCCTGTTTTCTGCTGCCTTAAAATTGCCGTTTATCTGAAAATATTCATCGGTACGAGGCATTTCCCCATATTGAATATAATGCAGACCAAGATGCATCCAGGTTTTGTTTTCTGCCAGCTTAAAGGCATAAACAGCTTTTCCGCTCTTTATATTCCCGGGTAAAAAAAAGTGATTCAGCCCAAGTTTTCCAGTCATATCCTGATTTAAAACAGCTGGGTTACTTCCAATTAAATTAATGTCACTATCAGATACAGATATTTGATTTCCTCCAAGGCCTGTTAATCTGGCGGAAGAAGGCGTGTTTAAAAATCCAAAAGCGAATCTCCCCCCCGGGAATTGTCCGGAGAGCCTAAGGCTAAAAAGAAGTAAGAGGCATAAAAGTTGTTTTCTCATTGTAATGGATTTGTTTCTTTCCACTGGGTTCGACAAATGCCACCTGAACAATACATTTTTTTAATTAATTTACCATTTTCAGCATAAAAATATAAAGGACCATCTTCGGTGTTTCCATTTTTGTAATTTCCGGAAACCCGGATTTTTCCGGACGGATAAAACTCTTTGAAAGGTCCGTTTTCCTGATTTTCAAGAAAGGTTACTTCTTCCAGTAAGGCTCCTGATTCATCAAATTTATGCCAGGTTCCGGTCATTTTATCATCAACATATTGTCCGCTCAATTTAACTTTATTATTTGGAAAATAGGATTTGTATAAACCATTAAATTTTCCGTTTTGATGCGTTTCAAAAACAGCGGTATCTTTAGTGTTTGGAAAAAATAATATTCTTACGCCATGCAGCACAGAATCCTTTAATGAATAAATTTCCACTGGGAATCCCTGATTATCCCTAATAATAACCTGTTCCACTTTATTTTCATGATTATCAGATGGGGAACAACCAGTTTGAAATAAAATAAATCCAAGGATTATAGGAAATGAACCAATTCTCCAGATGAGAAAAAACAGCGTTTTTAGGCTCATAACATTGAAGATTAATTCGAAATGATGGATCTGCCCATGCTTTCATAATAAAATCCCTCTTCCATCATTTGTTCCAGATCATACAGATTTCGACCATCAAAAATTTTCGGTTGTCTCATCAATTGCTTCATTATTTTAAAACCAGGTGTCCTGAATTGGCTCCATTCTGTAACAATTGCGAGCGCATCAGCTTCAATCAATGCCTCATAAGGTTCATTGACATACTGGATGCGATCACCTAAGATTTTGCGTACATTAGGCATTGCTTCAGGATCAAAAGCCTTAACAGAGGCCCCCTTGGCAAGTAATTCTTCTATGATAAAAAGAGCAGGAGCTTCTCTGATGTCATCGGTATTAGGTTTAAAAGCAAGTCCCCAGATGGCAATGGTTAAACCATCCAAATGTCCATTGAACCGGTTTATAATTTTATTTGCCAGTAAAACTCTTTGAATATCATTTACTTGCATTACAGAAGAAAGGATATGGAAAGGGTAATTATTTTCATTTGCTGTTTTTGCCAGGGCCTGAACATCTTTTGGAAAACAACTTCCTCCATAACCTACACCCGGAAAAAGAAAACGTTTTCCAATTCTTGAATCAGAGCCCATTCCTTTTCTAACCATATCAACATCGGCACCCAGAATTTCGCAAAGATTTGAAATTTCATTCATAAATGAAATTCGGGTAGCCAAATAAGCATTTGCTGCATATTTAGTCATTTCTGCCGATCTTAAATCCATAAAAAAAATAGGATTCCCCTGACGGACAAAAGGTTCATAAAGTTGCCGCATTAGTTTTTGGGCTTTTACGGCATTGGTTCCGATAACAACTCTATCCGGTTTTAAAAAATCTTCAACGGCAACTCCTTCCCTTAAAAATTCGGGATTAGAGACGACATCGAACAGATTCCTGGATAGTTTTTGTTCCAATATTTCCGAAACTTTTTCAGCTGTACCTACAGGCACGGTACTTTTATCGACAATGACCTTATAATCGGTGATGATTTCTGATAAATCTTTAGCAACAGTTAAAATATAAGATAGATCTGCCGATCCATCTGCACCGGGCGGTGTGGGCAAAGCCAGAAAAATGATAGCGGCATCTTTAATGGCTTCCGGAAGATTTGTGGTAAACGAAAGCCTGCCCTGTTTTGTGTTTCTCTCAAAAATCACGTCCAGTCCAGGTTCATAAATGGGCACTTCCCCATTTTTTAGTCTTGCTACTTTATTCGCATCAATATCGACACAAATAACATGATTGCCCGTTTCGGCAAAACAGGCACCAGTTACTAATCCTACATAACCAGTTCCAATAACGGCTATTTGCATATAAATGGGTTAATTTGAATAATAAATTCTATAAATAACATCAGCATAATCATCGGAAACCAGCATAGAACCATCTGGCAACATTTCCAAATCAACAGGACGACCGGAAACATCATCGTTTTTAGCATTTAACCAGCCTGTGGCAAAAGGTTTGTAGCTGACTGGTTTATAATTTTCATCAAGTGTCACCAGAGATAGCTGATAACCTGATTTTTTTGTTCTATTCCAGGAACCATGTTCAGCAAGGAGTATTTGATTTTTATAACTGGCTGGAAAATTATTACCTGTATAGAATTCGATACCCAGCGGAGCAACGTGAGCACCCAGTTTTTGAGCGGGTTTCACAAATTGATCGCAAGGGAATTTTTTCCCATATTCCGGATCTGCAATATCACCCTGGTGACAGTAAGGATAACCAAAATGCAAATTATCTTTTTCAGCTCTGTTTAGCTCACAGGCAGGCACATCGTCACCCAGCATATCTCTGCCATTGTCAGTAAACCAAAGTTCTTTTGATACGGGATGCCAGTTGAATCCAACGGTATTTCTAACACCGGAATGTACAATTTCAAAATTTGTGCCATCCGGATTCATGCGAGTTATAGAATTAAAGATGTTGTCATCTGATTCACAAATATTGCAGGGTGCACCAACGGGAACATATAATTTACCATCAGGACCAAAAGAGATATATTTCCATCCGTGATGTTTTTCGGTAGGAAATTTATCATAGATAACTTCTGGTTCACCTGGGTTTTCGAGTTTTTCTTCAATATTTTTAAAGCGTAAGATTCTGTTTACTTCTGCTACATACAGATCACCATTTCTGAAGGCAACCCCATTCGGCATATTTAGTTTTGAGGCTATAAGATATTGTTTTTCAACTTTATAATCTCCATTTTTATCAACCAGGGCATATACATTTCCTTTATCCCTTGTGCCGACAAACAAAATACCGGAAGGAGTGAGCGCCATGGAGCGGGCATTTACTACATTATCTGCATAGATTTCAATTTTAAATCCCTCAGGTAGTTTTAAAGTAGATATATCTATTTTATCGCTAAATATTTTTGGCATTGGCGGATTTATTTTTCCACAATAAAGGAAAAGCACCATAGGTAATACCAGAAGAGAACTAAAAAATGGTTTTTTCATGCTGGAATATTTTATTGATTAATATATTCTGAAAGGGAGGGATAAGTAGAAACGAGTTCTGAGGCCCTTTCTTTGGATAATGTATGACCATCCAAAAAGGCAACAATTTTATATTTATGATTGTTTGTCCACTGAGCTAAACCAAAAGAAGTAAACGCTCCGCTATAAATCAGTATTTTATTCTTATCTGGAATAAATTCAAGCGTTACATTTTCATTTTCCCCATCATTTTCCAGGTCTGACTTTTGAAATTCAGCAAAAGTAATTTCTTTTATCAGCCATTTGTAATCTATGCCATCCTTTGTCCGGTTATCATTTTCACCATCAAAAAGGGGTGTCGTATGTAAGGCCATATTGATGGGTAATTCCCCGGAAAACCGAAAAGAAATGCCCTGATTACTTTTTTCGAATAACCTTGAACGATGTACAAAGTAAGCTATTTGCTGGGTATTAACAGATGCTCTTGAAAAAAAACGATGAATATCAGATAACAGGCTTAAGCTATGTTGAATACCATCATTAAAGGTCAAATCGCTGTGGGGAAAACCGGTAAGCAGTAATTTTAATTTCTTATTTTCATTCAGAATGGGAACCAGGGCATTAAAATAGGATTTATATTCATTTTCCAAAGGATGTTCTGTTCCATTTAACAAAATGGGTTTGAATTCAAGATAATCAGGTTGAAAATCATCTTTAAATGCAATTCCTGGGGAAAATAACCTTGATTTCATTTTCGATAAAGGTGAAAAAAAATAAGCTGTATAAATATCTCTTGCACCAAAACCTGATTTTCTATTTGACGAAAAATAAGCAGTTGTACCATCCCGACCTGCATAAAAATGCGTATCATCAGCTGTAGAATTAATGGGAATTCCCAGATTTTCAGCTTTGTTTAGCTGGGTTAAGGAAGCTTTAAAAACATCATAACCGCCTATGCTTATATCGGGATTATTAGATGAAAAATACAGGGTAACGCCATCAGGAGCCAGAAATGGAAAATTCTCATCGTAAGCGGAATTTATGGAACAGCCCAGATTTTCAGGTTTTGTCCAGGTTCCATTCCTTTTTATTATTTTAAATAAATCGAGTCCTCCCTGCCCTCCAAGCATATTTGAAGGAAAAATAATTATAGTATCAGAAGAAAAATGCGGGGGTAAATGTGCAGAAACAGGATTTATGGTTGTGAGCAAGGGATTGATCTTAAACTTGCCTGATTTCTTTATGGTATCTGAAAAAATACCACCCTGGAGGAGATTATTCCCTCTAAAATAATATAAAACCTGGCCAGAGGTATTAAATCCTAAACCAACTTCATGTTTTGAAGAATTAAAAATGGGGTTGTATGTTTTTGGTTTCTGCCAGCTTCCATTTTCTTTGGTGCTGAAGTAAAAATCCGTTTGTGGTGGCTCATTGTTATCAGTGGATCGCACCGCAGATGTAAAATAGACTCTGTTCTGATGTAAAGGATTCATACATGGTGCAAATTCGTCTCCTGAGGTATTCAGCTGAGATCCTAAATTTTCAACCATTGCTAAAGGAGCCCTGTACTGAAGCGCCAGACCTGTTGCACAATTTCGGATAACATTTCTAACTTCGTTCCTGTTGGGGTGGCTGGGAGGAATAGCTTTCAGATAGCTTTTTAAATAATTGGAAGCATTGGTAAAATCCTGTTTATGAAATCGAATTTGACCCAGGAATAACAACGATTCTACTTGCAGGGAACTTTTTATTTTAAGCAGGGAAATGAATTCCTTTTCAGCATCTTCCAAATGATTTAAAAAATAATGACTGGCAGCACTGAGGAAAACAATTTCAGGTGTTTCCGATTTAAATAACTTGTTGGCAGAATGAAGATAGTTTAATACCTCATCATATTTATTTTGTTGATAAAGGTAGTTTGCCTCACTATATCTTTTTGAATTGCGCTGTGCATGACAGTGCCCCGAAGAAAGATAAATGGCAAGCAAAACCAGAACAAAAGATCGAAAAGAGTTCATGAATGTTTTATGATAAAAGGTTAAAAACCTTGATTTGGGTCAAAACGTTCAAAATAATCGGCAATCCTTCGCAGAAAGGAACTTCCCAGGGCTCCATCTACCACCCGATGGTCATATGATAGGGATAAGAACATGAGATGTCTGATAGCAATGAGGTCACCGTAAGGAGTCTCAACGACCGCTGGTTTCTTTTTTATAGCACCGATGGCAAGAATGGCTACCTGAGGCTGATTAATAATTGGCGTTCCCATAATACTGCCGAAGGTACCCACATTGGTTGTTGTAAAAGTTCCACCTTGAATCTCTTCCGGTTTAAGCTGATTATTTCTGGCTCTTTCAGCGAGCGTATTCACTTTTACAGTGAGTTCGGCCAAACTTAATTTATCTGCATTTCTTATAACGGGAACAATTAGATTTCCTGAGGGTAGTGCTGTTGCCATACCAATATGGATGTCTTTCTTTACGATAATTTTATCTCCATCAACAGAAATATTTATCATCGGAAAATCAACTAAGGCACGAGCCACAGCCTGAATAAAAATGGGGGTGTATGTGATTTTTTGCTGATATCGGGCTTCAAAAGGCACTTTAACCTTTTCTCTCCACTGAACAATTTCCGTAACATCTGCTTCAACAAAAGAGGTTACATGAGCAGAAGTACGTTTTGACATAATCATGTGATCGGCAATTAGCTTACGCATCCGATCCATCTCTATGATTTCATTTTCACCGGAAGAAATAACAGATCCATTTTCAGATAATTGATTATCTTTTTTTACCTGCTGGATTCTTTGTGTCAGAAACTGGATTAAATCATTTTTTGTTAATCTTCCATTCATTCCGGTGCCGGGAACAGCATCCAGTTGCGTTAACGTAATATTTTCCTGCCGAGCCATATTTCTCACCAGAGGGGAATAAAATCGCTGAGATTTGCCCATACTTCCGGCACTTTTAACGGAATCAGCCCTATGGAATTCAACAAAGGGTTCTATAACAGGGTTGGCATTGTCATGGGTTATATTTTCTGCCGGGATTGGATTGAATTCCGTATTTTCTCCTTCAGTTTCAATAATAGCTATTGTTTGTCCAACGGGAACAATATCATTTTCATTAAACAGAATTTCAGTTAATTTACCTCGGACGGGCGAAGGCACATCTGTATCGACCTTATCTGTGGCTATTTCGACTAAAGTATCATCTACCTCAATAAAATCGCCAATATTTTTTGTCCATCGAAGTATGGTTGCCTCAATAATACTTTCGCCCATTTTAGGCATGACAAGTTCAAAATGCGTCATAAGGATATTTTTATCCGTGATAATTGGTGCAAAAATACAAGGTATTTCATTAAAAAAATTCCTAAATCAATGTAACAAATAAAGACGTAAATAATTCAGGGTTACATAAGCGGCATATTGAATATTTTTTTCCCGATTTTTGCCAGCTTTAATCAGGAAAGTTCTTTTGTTTTCCGGAGTTCCCAAGGCCAGCCAAATGGTGCCAACCGGTTTTTCAGGTGTTCCGCCATCTGGTCCGGCAATGCCAGAAATAGCAATTCCAATATCTGCTTTTGTATGGGATAACAGGCCGTCAAGCATTTCAATAACCGTTTCTTCACTAACAGCGCCAAATTTTTCAAGGGTTTGTGGCCTGACCTGCAGGGACATTTCTTTCATTTCATTGGCATACGAGACAATAGCGCCTTTAAAATATTGGGAAGAACCGGGAACAAGTGTTAAAAGATGACTCAGATAACCACCCGTACAACTTTCTGCACAGGCAAGCATCCATTTTTTTTCTTTCAGCAATCTTCCAGTAACAATCGGAAGGGAATCAACATCTTCCCCGGCCACAAAATCACCCAGTTGTTTTTTCAACAGCATTGTTTTTTCGAATAACTTATTTTCGAGTAGCTCCCGGTTGTCACCATAACAGGATAACCTTAATCTTACCTGACTTAAGGCGGGTAAATAGGCCAGTTTTATATATTCAGGTAATTCTGCTTCAAAAGTTTCTAATTTTTTTGAGAGGGTAGTTTCCGGAATACCAGCAATCAGTAAGGTCTTATGTAGAATAATTTCTGAGGGGAAAGTAGATTTAAGTTTTGGTATAACTTCATTTTCCATCAAATATTCCATTTCATAAGGTACGCCTGGCAAGGAAATGATTACTTTTCCATTTCCGGCATTTAACCACATACCCGGTGCGGTTCCCATTTTATTAGTCAGAACAATGGTGTTTTCAGGAATTTGAGCCTGTTGAATCAAATCCATTTTTGAAGGATCCCGACCTATTTTTGTAAAAAAGCGAATTAGCAACTGATGTGTCTCCTCATGAAGGACTAAAGGTACCCGGAGAAATTCCGCCAGGGCTTTTTTTGTGATATCGTCCTTGGTGGGACCAAGCCCACCGGTAATAATGACAATATCAACTTCATTGAGAGCGAGTTGCAATTGCGATTTGATATCGGAAAATTCATCAGATACGGACTTCATCTGACTGACTTTCATGCCAATAAGGTTAAGTTTCTGCGCAATCCATGAAGAATTGGTATCAATGATTTGTCCGATTAAAATCTCATCACCAATGGTAAGAACGTGAACCTTCATATTATAAAATATTAAAAAATAAGGGTAAATGTTAAAGATAAATCAAATCTCCATGTTGATAGTGAAATTCATTTTCCTCCTGGCCTGATTTTATCATTAATTCACCGTGTGGCGAAACACCAGAGATAGATCCTTTAAGCTGTTCATTATTCTTTTTAATTAAAAAGGAACGCTCCTGATTCAGACCCCAGAGACAATCGTGGTAATGTGATTTTATTAAATCATCGTAATGATCCAAATGGCTGAGGTATATTTCCAGATCAGTGAAGAAGGTTAATTCCACTTTTTTTCTATCCAGCACAAGATTGGAATTCATAAATAAGGAAGTTGCAGATGGAAGTTCAGCAGGAAAGCTTGGCTGATTGATATTTAACCCCACACTAATAATGGTATTTTGAACTTTATGAAAGTTCAGATTGTTTTTGGTCAAAATACCTGCCACTTTTTTGTTGTGGACATATATATCGTTTGGCCATTTCACCTGAACACATTCAGGTTGCGGATAAAAAGTGAGTACCGTTTTTCTTACAGCCAGACAAATGGCCATATTCATCAAAAAAAGTTTTGATGGAGGCAGATTTTCGGGGTAAAGAATGATAGAAACCAGCATGTTTTTTCCAGGGTCACTAAACCAGCTCTTTTCGTGCTGACCTTTTCCATCTTCCTGAAAGTCGGCTGAAATGACAGTTCCATGGAGAGGGAAACCATTTGCCAGCAAATCGACCGCATAATGGTGTGTTGACAGAATGCTTTCAAAATGTAAATAAGTGCTACCGATATTTGGATTCTTATTAAAATGCAAGTTTTATTATTTTAAAAGTTCTTAACTTGCCTCAAAATTACCAATTTAATTTTTTTAAAACATTATATATTTTGAGCACAACCATTGCAAAAACGCCAAAAAAATTTCATAAAGAGGTAGAAAATCTTAATATTGAAATTATTGAAAGTATTAAAAATCTTAAAGGCATAGACATTGTAAAAATGGATTTAAGGCATCTTCATGATGCACCCACTGATTTTTTTATTATTTGTGAAGGTACTTCGAATACGCAGGTCAGAGCCATAGCGGATAATGTAAATCGTCATGTCAAGGAAACCTTAAACATTAAACCCAATCATGTTGAAGGCGAGAAGTCCAGTTTATGGATTTGTGTTGATTACTTTAATACCGTTGTGCATGTGTTTCATCCGGACATGAGAAAATACTACGCACTGGAAGATTTGTGGAGCGATGCAAAAACAGTTGTTTACGAAAATTTGTAGGGAAAATTCCATATTTAAAGCTATGGTATGCAACGATTATAGCATTAAATTGTTTGAACCTTTGTACTTTATAATTTTTGAATAAAATAGCCTCTTGGCATGGACAATAACAATAAACCGGCTAGTCCGGAAAATGGCGGTAATCGCTTCAATGGTTTTTGGATTTACGGAGTAATCATTTTGACTTTCCTCGCCATTAATATGTTCACGATGATTGGTGCTGACAAGAAGCAGCTTACTCAAAATCGACTGGAACAGATGATTCGGGATGCTGATGTTGAAAAAATTGAGGTCGTAAATAATCAGAAAGCACTTATATATATTAAAAAAGGAAGTCTCTCCAAATATAGTGATGTGGAAAAATCAAGTTTATCCACAGACAGATATCATTATTTAATGGATATTGGAAATGTGGAAGTTTTCAGTACCTCTTTAAAAGAAGTTCAGGAAAGGGCTGAGATTCCTCGTGAAAACTGGATTCACCCTGCCTATGTTACCAAAACCAACTGGATTGGTCCCATTTTAAACTGGGTGTTACCCGTTTTTATTCTTATTGCCATCTGGCTTTTCATCATGCGTCGAGTAGGCGGCGGCGGCGGTGGTCCCGGGGGTCAAATTTTCAATATAGGAAAATCAAAAGCAACTCTTTTTGATCAGAATAGTAAGGTGAACGTTACTTTTGCTGACGTTGCCGGATTGGACGAGGCTAAAGAAGAGGTAATGGAAGTAGTCGATTTCCTGAAAACGCCTAAAAAATATACAGCGCTTGGTGGTAAAATCCCAAAAGGTGTTTTGCTGGTGGGCCCTCCTGGTACAGGTAAGACCTTACTGGCAAAAGCAGTTGCAGGTGAGGCCAGTGTTCCCTTCTTTTCTATTTCCGGTTCTGATTTTGTTGAAATGTTTGTTGGTGTCGGTGCGTCAAGGGTCAGAGATTTATTTAAACAAGCCAGGGAGAAGGCACCTTGTATTGTCTTTATAGATGAGATTGATGCCATAGGCCGGGCTCGTGGTAAAAATAATATGCAAGGCGGCAATGATGAACGTGAAAATACTTTAAATCAGTTGCTGGTTGAAATGGATGGTTTCTCCACGGACAAGGGAGTTATATTAATGGCTGCTACAAACAGACCTGATATTCTGGATAGTGCCTTACTCAGGCCTGGCCGATTTGACAGGCAGATAGGCATTGACCGCCCGGATCTTAAAGGAAGAGAAGCTATATTTAAAGTGCATTTAAAAACTATAATTAAATCAGATGACATTAAGCCTTTCATTCTGGCGGAAATGACACCAGGTTTTGCCGGAGCTGATATTGCAAATGTCTGTAATGAAGCCGCCCTCATTGCGGCAAGAAGGAATAAAGCAGCAGTCGATTTAGATGATTTTAATTATGCACTGGATCGGGTAATCGGAGGTCTGGAAAAGAAAAATAAACTTATTTCACCAGAGGAGAAAAAAATAATCGCTTACCACGAAGCAGGACATGCTATTTGTGGCTGGTATCTGGAACATGCTTCGCCCCTTGTCAAAGTTACAATTGTACCCCGTGGTATCGGAACCCTTGGTTTTGCTCAATATTTGCCCAAAGAGGAAAATATTACAAGGACAGAACAACTGTTAGACAGGATATGTATGACTTTCGGCGGACGTGCTGCAGAAAAACTTATATTCAGTAAAATATCTACAGGAGCTCAAAACGATCTGGATCAGGTTACAAAAATGGCCTATAGTATGATTTCTATTTTTGGCATGAATGAAAAGGTTGGGCAGGTTTCATTTTATGGTATGCAAAATGATTCCTTTCATAAACCATATTCCGATGAAACTGCTTCTTTGATTGATGAGGAAGTTAGGCAACTGCTTCATTTTCAATATGAACGGGCTCAGCAATTATTAACTGAGAAAAAAGTTGAATTAGAGAAACTGGCGCATGAGTTACTGGCCAAAGAGGTATTGCATAAATCAGACCTGGAAAAATTAATTGGCCCCCGCCCTTATCAGGAAGAGGAAAAATTTTATCATCCTGAAGATATCAAAGAAGAGGTTGTGCCTGAAACGGTTGAGGAAACCACCAAATAATTTATGTTTCCTCTTTTTGAGTGGATTTATAAATCGGATAAATAAATACGGAAAGAATGATTAACAGACTCCCCCAATAGAAGGAGTTTGTTAATTGTTCGTTTTCTTTTAGAAGTAACCAGGCGAAACCAATGCCATAAATAGGCTCCAGCGTCATACTCAGGCTTACCGTAAAAGCACTTAGTTTTTTCATAGCATGAAGCGTTAGCGAATAGGCCAGGCTGGTACATAAAATAGCCAGAACTATTAAGGTAATCCAGTCTGTGAAGTTTTGAGGTATAAAAGCTTCACCAGGGTTAAAGCCTGACCAAAAAGGTATAAATAAAGAAATAACGATTAAGGCACTGCCCAGTTCTAAAAAAGTAAGGGTAATAGCATCAGAAAATAAAGTCATTTTTTGATTTAAGGAACTGAAAAGAGCGGCTAAAAAAGCAGATGTCAAGCCTATAAAAAAGCCATCTAAAAATTTAGCCGGCAGCGTCCGGAAAATTAATATCATACCGGGAATAATCAGAAATGAAAGAAGAACTTCAATGATGTTAATCTTTCGTTTTTGTACCAGCGGCTCAATGAATGATGTAAACAATGGCGTAGCTGCCAGGGCTAAGACACCAACGGATGCATTGGAAGCTTTAATAGAACCATAAAAAGTGAGCCAGTGTAATCCAACAATAAGACCTGTTCCACAAATAAATAATATATTTTTTAATTGAACAAGTCTGAAAATAGCGTTTAATTTTGTAAATAATCCTAAGCTGATTACAGTTAAACATATACGCCACCAGACCAGGGGAATTGCTGGCAGAGAATTAGCCGCGCCCAAGATAGCGGTAAAGCCAAATAAAACAATGGAAAAATGAAGGTATAAATAGGAACGAAAAGGCTCTTTCATGAACAATTTGAGTATAAATGTCATTAAATATATTTCAAACTAAAATAACCCATCATGTTGAAAATTGGTGATAAAGCGCCCACTTTTACTTTGTTCTCAAATGAGAAAAAAGAGGTATCTCTTTCTGACTTCCAGGGACAACCGGTTGTCATTTTATTTTTTCCTGCAGCTTTTACAGGGGTCTGCACAACGGAATTATGTAATACCAGAGACGATATCCAGACGTACAAAAATTTGAATGCCCAAGTTATCGCAATTTCTGTAGATTCTATTTTTACATTGGATAAATTTAAAGGAGAGCAAAACCTGAATTTTCCGTTGTTATCTGATTTCAATCGCACTGTTTCCGCTGCTTATGGCAGTCAGTACGAAGATTTTGTATTTGGAATGAAACATGTTTCCAAAAGATCTGCCTTCGTTGTTGATAAAAATGGAATTATCCAATATGCTGAAGTATTGGAAAGTGCGGGAGATTTACCGAACTTTGATGCTGTTAAAAATACTTTGCATAATTTGTAATATTTTATAGTTATGATGTTTTCTCATGCGGATACGGATGAAATGGTTTTAACTGAAATTACAGAGGATATTGATACTGATAGTACGGGTAATGTAGCCAGATTAGTCGTATTTAATGATGAACATAATACGTTTAACTGGGTTATCGATTGTTTTATTCAGGTTTTAAATCATTCTGAGACTCAGGCGGAGCAACTGGCTTTGCTCATTCATCTAAAGGGTAAAGCTACAGTCAAAACAGGACCCAAAAGCGTGTTAAAACCTTTAAAAGACTCTTTAACAGATAAAGGATTATCGGCAGTTATTGAAGAAGATAGCGGTAAATAAATGCCCTGAATGGTCTGACAATAAAGCCCCAGCGTTTTACTCTGGGGCTTTTTAATTGGCTGAAAACTAATTCTTGAATTTATAATTTAACTATGCTCCCAATATAGAATCCTATTCTTAAATTTCCAAAAAATAATAGGGGAAATAGGGGATCCCCTATTTTTTTTTGGAAATGAGGGGCAATAAATTGATTTGTTTTCGTGCTATATTTGTTGGAACGAAATATTCCTGTTTATGCCTAAACTTATTTTCATTTATTTGGCCGCTACTTTTTTGTTTCTTTCGGATATTAAAAGCCAAACTGAAAATAGGTCATTAAGCCTGTCAACAGAACATTTTAATACGGCTGTAAATGCTCGTAATGGTGATTTTATTGTATTGGCAAAAGATAGTTTTTATTTGTATAACACGGCCAGAGAAAAAAGCTGGCTTGCCTTTAAATATAAAAAAAATGAATTGGATACTGCTTTAAAGCAACCCATAGAATTAAATTTTATTCATAATTCAAAACAAGTCCTTTTTTATGCCGGAGGTGGAGGGCAGATATATGCATTCAGAGATTCCTCTATTCTCAGACTCGATAAATCCTTTCTACAGAAAAATCAGTTTGGTGCCTGTGGGTTTGAGTATAAAGATAAAATTTTACTTTATGGCGGATACGGCTTTTATTCCTATAAACCCTACTTCACAGAATTTTCAGAAAGAACGAAAGAATGGTTTTTAAGGCCTTATGCCAATCATCAATATTTACCTGAGGGCAGACAAGCGGTGGTTTACCAGATAGATAAAAAGAAAGACTTTTTTTTCATGGCCTCAGGTTATACCCTGAAAAATCCTTTTTTTAAGAATGTAAGTAATCTTGAGTTGAATGATGTCTGGAAATTCGATTTACAGTTAAATAAATGGACGCGGTTAGGTTATATAGATGAGAAAAAGAAAATTCGGAATCTTAGATTTCCTTTTATTGCCAATGGTATTTTTTATGCTATTGAAAAAGGTCCTGATAATGCCGTAGTTAAAATTGATATTATTAATAATTCTTTTAAGATATATAAAACGGATCATCTGGTAGATCAAATACTGGTAGAGTTTGGAACAGTTTACAATCCGAAAGACCAGCATATTATTACCGTTATTAAAGATACACGTAAAGCAAATACCTATACCGTTGTGCTGATTCCATTAAAAGAATTAGAGCATTCCCTTATCTTTTCAGCTAAGTATTACCGTACTTTGTTTGACCGGTTAATCCCGCTATTTCTGATTATTTTGGTTTTAGGGTGTTTTATCTATTTTAATGCACAGTTTAGGAAAAGAAAAAGGCTAAAGCCTGACAGTAATAAAACCATCCACTTTAATCAGGATGACCAATCTTTATCTTACGAGGGAAATATTATTTCATTTGAAGAGGAACACCTGATATTTCTAAATTTCCTCGTTGAAAAAGGGGGAGAAGTTTCAAATAATGAGTTATTGGATTTTATAAGAAGAGGTCAGGAGTCAACGGATACTTTAAAGAAAAGGAAATTAAAGCTAATTACGGATATCAATCAAATATTCAGGATTTGCACCGGGCTTAGGGAGCCTTTTTTACTTGAGTTAAAGGATGATAATGACAGGAGGTACAAAGATTACCTTATAAACCCGATATATGAGGTAAAGGTATAAAATGAAAAAAGTCAATCTTTTCAGATTGACTTTTTGCGCCTCAGGTAGGGCTCGAACCTACGACCTACGGATTAACAGTCCGCCGCTCTAACCGGCTGAGCTACTGAGGCAGGTTAGATTCACCTTTATATTATTTCAAAAGGCGAGTGCAAAAATAGAAGTATTATTAAATAAATTGCAATATTTACACGATAAATTTAAAAAAAAATTACAATGAAATTATTAACCGTTGGTACTGTGGCATTTGATGATATAGAAACGCCATTTGGAAGAGCTGAAAGAGCTATTGGTGGTGCAGCAACTTATATCTCCTTAGCCGCTTCATACTTCGCAGAGCAGGTTAGAATCGTTTCTGTCATAGGTGACGATTTTCCGAAGGATGTTTTACAAGACTTAAAAAGCAGGAATATTGATCTGGAAGGACTGGAGGTAAAGAAAGGCGAAAAGTCATTTTTCTGGGCCGGGCGATATCACAACGATATGAACTCGAGAGATACCCTTGATACACAGCTTAATGTTTTGGCCGATTTTAATCCAATACTTCCGTCCGCATATAAGAAATCAGAATTCTTAATGCTGGGAAATTTAACACCTGATATTCAATTATCCGTTATCGAACAAATGGAGGAAAAACCAGCGTTAATTGCGTTGGATACGATGAATTTCTGGATGGATATAGCGATGGAAAGCCTGAAAAGAGTTTTGAAGAAAATTGATATGCTCATCATTAATGATGAAGAGGCAAGGCAACTGGCTGGAACTTATTCCCTGGTTACTGCTGCTTCTTTGATACATCAGATGGGACCAAGGTTTGTGGTCATAAAAAAGGGGGAGCATGGTGCATTATTATTTGAGGGCGAAAATATATTTTACGCTCCGGCATTACCTCTGGCTGAGGTTTTTGACCCAACTGGTGCGGGAGACACCTTTGCCGGAGGGCTTATGGGTTATCTGGCAATGACAGGAGAAGTTTCTTTTGACAATTTAAAAAGGGCTATTATTTACGGTTCTGCCATGGCTTCCTTTTGCGTGGAAAAGTTCAGTACAGAAAGGCTGTTAAGCCTAACTAAGGCAGAAATTGATGAAAGGATTCAAAAGTTTGTCCGGTTGGTAAATTTTGACTCTATTCCCGTTTAAACTAATCCTGATTGGCTAACTGTCCGCAGGCAGCATCAATATCTTTACCCCTGCTGCGACGGACAGTTACCATAATTCCTTTATCCCGAATGGTCTTTGCAAAAAGATCCGTTCGGGTTCCACTGGCCTTTTCGAAAGGGGCGTCTGGAATTGGATTATAGGATATAATATTAATTCTCACAGGAAAATTACGGCATAACTTTAACAGATTCAATGCATCGGCTACAGAATCATTGAATCCCTGGAAAGCTATATATTCATAGCTAATCCTGTTTCCTGTTTTTTCATAGTAATAAGTTATTGATTCCAGCAGTGTCTTTAAATTATTTGATTCATTTATGGGCATTATCTGATTCCTCTTTTCATCATCGGCAGCATGTAGAGAAAGCGCGAGATTAGTTTTTGTACCATCATCTGCCAGCTGTCTGATCATTTTAGCAATACCGGCAGTACTGATGGTAATTCTTCTGGGTGCCATGTTCCATCCTGTTGGTGCCGTCAGTTTTTCAATGCTTTCCATAACAGGTTTATAAGCCAGCAGAGGTTCACCCATGCCCATATAAACAATATTTGTCAGTTTTTTATTAAAATGTTCAAGACAAAAATGATTCATTGCATGAACCTGGCCAACAATCTCTCCGGCTGTAAGATTTCTTTCCCGCTTCATTTTCCCTGTGGCACAAAAACTACAGGTTAAACTGCAACCCACCTGACTTGAAACACAGGCAGTAAATCGGTTTTCATCTATAACAGGAATGAGCACACTTTCAATATTAAATCCATCATACAGCTTAAATCGCGCTTTAATGGTTCCGTCCTCGCTAATTTGCAATTTATCGAGGGTGATATTATGAAACAGAAAAAATTCGTTGAGTTTATCCCGCAAAGAGATGGGTAAATTGGTCATTTCCTCAAATGACTGCGCATGATGTTGCCAGAGCCAGGCATAAATTTGTCTGGCGCGAAATGAAGGCTGACCCCATGTAGTCAACATTTCGGTCAGGTTGGGCAGAGAAACCTCTCTTATATCTTGTTGTTTCATAAAGGGCGGAATAAATCCAACATAATAGGTATTTAAATTGGTAAACACTGTTTGTTTAACCATGCTTTTTCATCATCAGAAATAATTGGGGATAAACAATCCCAAACCATTTGATGATAATTGTTTAACCATTCTTTTTCATCCTGGTTCAAAAGTCTTACATCTGTCAATGTTTGGGAAATGGGAAAAAGGGTTAAGTCTTCAAAATGAAGAAAGTTATGGTCTTTTTCCCTACATACCAGGATGTTTTCTATTCTAATGCCATATTCTCCTTCCAGATAAACTCCAGGCTCATTGGTTGTAATCATGCCAGACTTGAAAGCGGTTGTTCCTCTGCTTGTGGCCGGATTTGTTGCGAAGCCTTGCGGTCCTTCATGCACAGATAAATAAAATCCAACACCATGTCCTGTACCATGAGGGTAATTCAGGCCCTCCTGCCACAAATACCTTCTTGCCAATGTATCGAGCTGCATACCGACAGTCCCTGCAGGAAAATGTGCTTTTGCCAATGAAATAAATCCTTTCAGAACTAAGGTAAAATGTTTTTTAATCTTATCCGGGGGGTTATCGCCCAGAAAAATGGTTCTCGTAATATCAGTTGTTCCGTCCAGGTATTGTCCGCCGGAATCAACCAGCAATAAACCTCCTTTTTTAATAGTAGCAGCTTGCCCTTGCGCAGGGTGATAATGAATAATGGCTCCATTGCTGTTAAATCCTATAATGGCAGGAAAACTTTCCCCCCTGTAATCCTCTTGTTGAGACCTGAAAAAGGCGCATTTTTCCGCAAAATCATATTCTGTTATTACTTCTCCATTGTGGATGCTATTTTCGAGCCAAATAAAAGCGCTGATTAACGCAACACCATCTTTCTGCATGGCCTTTTTAATATGCGATATTTCTTTTTCAGATTTTATGGCTTTGAGTTCCATTACCCAATTAGGTTGTGGTATTATGTTTTCAGCAGGTAAAATGGAATGAATGGCCGCATTTAATGATTCAGGATGAATAATGATGGTAGCTTCATTAACCAAGCGAAGTAATGATTCTGTTATGGAATCATAAGGTAATACCCTTATTTTTTCGTTGTATAGTTTATGATTCAGATAAGGTGGTATTTTATTTTCATTCATAAATAGAAAGCATTCTTCCTTACCAACTAATAAATAAGCATAAAATAAAGGGTTAAATGGTATATCACTTCCTCTCAAATTCAATACCCAGGCGATATCGTCTAAAGTAGAAATCAATAAGTAATCAGCCTGATGAAGGGTTAATTTATTTCTTAGTGTGTTTATTTTTTCAATATTGGAATCACCGCAAAAATGAGGGGTATGTTCAAACACAGGGGTGTTTGGTAAGGCAGGCCTTTCTGCCCAGAGCCTGTCGAAAGGATTATAAATGGGAGAAATAATCAAATCACGCGAAGAGAAAAGCGTGCGGATATAGTCCATTTGACTTATGGAGAAAAGACGACTATCTATGCCAATTCGTTGACCCGCTTTAAGTTTATGGCTAAGCCAGGGAACATGTTCGGGTGCATGAGGGATTGTTTGTTTATGAAGCGTGATTCCGGAATTTGTTAATTCCTTTTCTGCTTGAATAAAGTATCTGGGATCAGTCCACAATGCAGCACCATCCATCAGGACAATTAAGGTCCCTGCTGATCCTGTAAAACCACTTATCCATGCTCTTATTGCCCAGTGACTGGCAATATATTCACTTTGATGCGCATCACCGGAAGGAATAATAACAGCATCAATTTGATGAATTTTCATATCACGTCTAAGGGACTGCAATCTGTTTTTTATAATATCACTCATTATTTTACATTTTTCAAGCCATAAAATTAATCAAAAGAACCTTTTGTAATGTTTTAAGTTAGCATTGGATTCAATGGATATAAGAAAGCACATATAGTAAAAAATAGTTATATTTGCTTGATAAATATGTAATTCGGAACAATAACGTATGCGGACAGGGTTAAGTCAGAAGCAGATTCAAATACAGAAGCTTTCGCCTCAACAGATTCAACTTATGAAGCTGTTGCAGGTTCCCACTGCCTTACTTGAACAGAGAATTAAAGAAGAAATTGAGGAGAATCCTGCCCTTGAAGAGGGTGAACATGTTTCAGACGCAGACACGCAGGATCAGGAACCTGATGAAATGATTGAAGGGGAGAATGAAATGGAGGAGGAGTCAACGATTGATGATGAAATGGAAGTAGTTGATTATATTCAGGAATATCTTGATAATGAAGATGATACACCAGATTACAAACTTCAGGGAGATGGATATAATCCGGAAGAAGAAGATAAATCAATGCCTGTTGTCCTTGAAAATTCATTTTACGATTTCCTGGAACAGCAAATAGGACTGTCCACTTTTACTAATGAAAAAGAAAGGATTATAGCCAGGCAGATAATTGGAAGCATAGATGAAGACGGATATTTGAGAAGAGATACCTTTGCTCTTGTGGATGATTTAATTTTTTCTTTGAATATTAATGTATCAGTAGCTGAAATAGAACAAGTATTAAAAAAGGTTCAAAGATTTGATCCGCCTGGTATCGGTGCCCGTGATCTTCAGGAATGTCTGCTTATACAACTGGCCTTGCGCATTGAGCAGACAGGTAAAGACAGTCCGGCTAAAAACGCCCTCTTGCTGGCTTATAAAATGGTGGATAAATATTTTGACGCATTTTCAAAAAAGCATTTTGACAAATTATTAAAATCCCTTAATATTTCGGAAAAACAGTTAAAACAGGCTGTTGAAGAAGTGTTAAAATTAAATCCAAAACCGTCAAGCGGTTATATTGGTGACTCTAAATCGAGTAATAATCAATATATCATTCCTGATTTTATCATTGTAAACCGGGATAATGAACTGGAGGTCGTATTGCATGCCAGAAATGCACCTGAATTGAGAATTAGTGATCATTTCAGAGAAATGCTAAGGACTTATGGGGTTGATAAGACAAAGGGATTAAGTGCCCAATCAGATAAAGAGGCGGTAAAATTTATACGTCAGAAAATTGAATCAGCCAGATGGTTTATCGACGCCATCCGGCAAAGACATGAGACCATGTACCGAACCATGTATGCTATTCTGGAATATCAGTATGATTATTTTCTGACCGGCGATCAGAAAAAGCTGAAGCCCATGATATTACAGGATGTATCTACAGCCACAGGACTGGACGTTTCAACCATTTCCAGGGTAGCCAACAGCAAGTATGTACAAACGGAATTTGGGACTAAGCGCCTGAAGGAATTTTTCTCCGAATCTATGCAAATGAGTGACGGAGAGGAAGTATCAACCATTGAGGTGAAAAAAATATTAGGAGAATTAATTGCCGGAGAAGACAAGAAACTACCCTTATCTGATGATAAGTTAACCCAGATATTGAGTGAGAGAGGATATCCGATTGCACGAAGGACGGTTGCGAAATACAGGGATCAACTCAATATAGCAAAGGCATCGTTAAGAAAAGAGCTTTAATTTTTCATTTCGTTGAAACATGAAATTAAGATAGCGCAGGCTTCATCTATTTCGTCAAAAGTGATAGTTAACGGGGGTGCAATTCTCAGGGAGCGATCATTGAAAAGAAACCAATCGGTAATTAACCCTTTTTTAATGGCCAGTTGAATGACCTTTTGAACCAAACTGGCGTCATCCAGATCAACAGCCATCAATAACCCTGCATATCTGATTTCCTTAATCAGAGGATGTGAAAGGCAGGATAGAAAGCGTTTTGCTTTTTCGTCAACCTGTTTAATTAAATCACTTTCAACCAGGAATTTGAGTGTTGCAAAAGCTGCTGCGGCACTTACCGGATGCCCCCCGAAGGTTGTGATATGACCAAGCACCGGATTTTCGGAGAGGCCGGACATTATTTCTTTGGATGAAATAAAAGCCCCTATGGGCATTCCCCCCCCCAGACCTTTGGCGAGTAGCAGGATATCAGGAATAACTTCATAATTGGAAAAGGCAAAAAGGCTTCCTGTCCTGCCCATTCCTGTCTGAATTTCATCAAAAATGAGCAGCGTTCCCGTCGATTTGCATTTTTCAGCAATTCGTTTCAAGAAATTTCCCGCAGGTTTTCTAACACCATACTCTGCTTGTACAGGTTCAAGAATAACAGCTGCTGTTTGGTGTGTAATGCGTTCCAGACACGTAATGCAATTGAAATCTATATGATTTATATGGGGAATTAAAGGAAAGAAAGCCTCCGTAAAAGTAGTAGGAGACATAAGGGATGCTGCGCCTTGGGTACTTCCGTGGTAAGCAAATTTTGCAGAAATTATTTCAGTTCGGCCAGTATGTTTCTTAGCCAGTTTCATAGCCCCTTCAGTTGCTTCTGTGCCACTGTTTACCAAATATATGGTGGATAGGTTTTCGGGTAATAAGGATGCCAGAAGAGAGGCCAGTTTGACCTGTGGACTCAATATGAATTCACCATAAACAAGGGTATGCATATATAAATCAATCTGATCTTTTATCGCTTTAACAACCACGGGATGTCTGTGGCCCAACACACTGACACTTATTCCCGCAATAAGATCCAGATATTTCTTTTCATCCTTGTCAAATAAATATAATCCTTCCGATCTGGAAATTTCAAGGGCTAAGGGTGCAGGACTGGTTTGAGCGAGATGATGAAGAAAAAGCTGTCGGGTATTCATACGTTGATAAACTTTATCAAAGTAAATAAAAATTGATCATAAATATGGATATTTGGTCAACACTAAAAAAATGAAGAAGATAGGTTATCGTGTTCTTATATTGATTGTAATAACCAGCTTTTTAATGCTATTATTCCTCCCAAGGAAAGAGATTATTAACCGGACCTATCCAGTAAAGGGCATTGATGTTTCTCATTATCAGGATGTCATAGATTGGAAAAGTATTGCGGAAGCAGGCATTAGCTTTGTATTTGTAAAGGCGACGGAAGGTATGTCTCTGAAAGATAAATTATTTAACAGAAACTGGGAGCGAATCAAACGAGAGGGTATAAGGCGTGGAGCCTATCATTTTTTTCGACCTACCATTTCTGCAGAGAGGCAGGCCAATCATTTCAGTGAAAGTGTTGCGCTGGAAATGGGTGATTTACCGCCTGTTTTAGATGTAGAAGTTTTAGATGGTGTTTCCAGAAAGGAATTATTGACCGGGGTCCATGCCTGGTTAGTACACACAGAAATGGAGTATGGAGTAAAACCAATTATTTATACAAATCAGAATTTTTATAATAAATATCTGAAAAATGAATTCAGGGAATATCCCTTATGGATTGCCAGATATAGTCTGAGAGAACCCAGACTAAAGGATAAATCTACCTGGACTTTCTGGCAATTTACAAGTTCAGGAAAGATCAATGGGATTGAAGGAAGGACCGATTTTAATGTTTTTTCCGGTTCACAGGAGGAATTGGATCAATTGGGATTGCAGCCCAGGGAAATATGGAGGTAATTAAAATAAAATGAAAATATCTTTGGAAAAATAGAGGAGATTACTATATTTGCATTCGCTAAGAAAAACGGGTGATTAGCTCAGCTGGTTCAGAGCACCTGCCTTACAAGCAGGGGGTCATAGGTTCGAATCCTATATTACCCACAAAAGGCATCAGTAAGTTTTATTGATGCCTTTTTTAATTTGCACAGGTTGAGGTGCGAATTTGCTAAAAACATCTTATCTTAGCCAAATGGTAAAGGTAATTTCATTTTCATTCCTGATCTTCTTTCTACTTGCCAATACGGAATTACATGAAGTGTTGAAAGTACCTTTTTTATTGGACCATTATCTTCTGCACAAGCAGGATGAAAAAAACCAGTCTTTTCTTACTTTCCTTTATTTACACTATGCATCCGGACAGGAACATGCGCACCAACAGCATGATCACGATCATCTGCCCTTAAAAACGAAAGATTGTATAAAATTTAGTCCCAGTATTATTTCCGATCATTTTTTGACCTTTCCCCGGAATAATGAGGATCCACTTCATCTTAAGAGAACTATTGGGTTTAAACAAATATTTCCATCCAATTTAAATGCCGGTTCCATCTGGCAGCCCCCTCAGATTAGTTGATAAAATTCATGGAATTGATTTTTTATCACTAATGAATGTTTATGCTAAACAGAATAATTGCATTTTCAATTAATAATAAACTAATTGTAGGTCTGTTTTTAATAGCACTTATTGCTTATGGCAGCCTTCAGTTTAAAAGACTTCCTATTGATGCAGTGCCTGATATTACCGATAATCAGGTTCAGGTTATTACCGTAACGCCATCTTTAGGAGCACCTGATGTTGAACGACTCATAACCTTTCCTATTGAACAGGCGAATAGTAATATTCCAGGCTTAAAGGAAATAAGAAGTTTTTCACGGTTTGGTTTATCCCTTATAACTATCGTTTTTGATGACGATGTGAATGTTTATTGGGCGCGACAACAAGTAACCGAACGGTTGAAAATGGCGGAAACACAGATTCCAAAAGGGGTGGGTTCGCCAGAACTTGCTCCCGTCACCTCAGGGTTAGGTGAAATATATCAATATGTTATTAAGCCCAGACCTGGATTTGAGGGGCAGTTTGATCCTATTGAGTTAAGGACTATTCAGGATTGGCTGGTAAGGAGGCAATTGATTGGTATTAAAGGAGTTGCAGATGTAAGTAGCTTTGGGGGACGAGTGAAACAATATGAAATTGCCATTGATGTCAATAAACTGAATGCACTTCGAATCTCTATTCAGGATATTTTTACTGCTTTAGAAAAAAATAATGAAAACACTGGAGGCGGTTATATTGAAAAATCTGCAACGGTATTATACATCAGAGCAGAAGGTCTCATCGGAACCCTTGATGATATTAAAAATGTAGTCATAAAAAACCTTGAAAATGGAAATCCTTTATTGATAAAAGACGTAGCCGAGGTTAGGACAGGCAATGCAACCCGATACGGTGCCATTACATATAATGACGAAGGAGAGGTGGCCGGTGGTATTGTCATGATGTTAAAAGGGGATAACAGCAGTCGGGTTATAGAAAGTGTTAAGGAAAAAATCCTTCAAATTAATAAGACCTTACCGGAAGGGGTCATGATCGAACCTTTTCTGGACAGAACCAAGATGGTCAACAGTGCTATAAGTACTGTCGCAAAAAATTTAGCAGAGGGAGCTCTCATTGTCATTTTTGTTCTTGTCTTATTTCTTGGAAATTTTAGGGCAGGAATTCTGGTTGCCTCTGTAATTCCTCTTTCCTTACTTTTTGCAGTTATAATGATGAACCTGTTCGGGGTAAGTGGAAATCTGATGAGTTTGGGTGCACTGGATTTCGGATTAATTGTGGATGGAGCTGTCATTATTGTTGAAGCAGTTATGCACGGATTAGTTCATAGCAGGCGAATGACAGGCATCACCCAGATAAATCAGGCAGAGATGGATAAGGAAGTTCAGCATTCTGCAAGTAAAATGATGAATAGTGCCATTTTTGGTCAAATTATCATACTCATTGTTTACCTGCCTATTTTTGCCTTGGAAGGAATTGAGGGAAAAATGTTTAAGCCAATGGCTCAAACGGTGGCATTTGCCCTGTTGGGCGCCTTTATTCTGTCATTGACTTATATACCTATGATGAGTACAATCTTTTTGAGTAAAAAAGTATCTCACAAGGAAAATTTTTCAGACAGGATGATGAATTTATTTATTGGTTTGCACCAAAAAACCTTAAAAAAAGTCATTAATTATCCCAGATTGGTTTTATCAACCACCATATTACTTTTTGTTTTTGCGGTTTTCATTTTGTCCCGATTGGGCGGGGAATTCATTCCAGACCTGCCTGAAGGCGATTTTGCAGTAGATACCAGGGTGTTAACAGGCAGTAATTTAAACACTTCAACCGACGCTTGTTTAAAATCGGCACATATCTTATTATCAAAATTTCCAGAAGTTGAAAAGGTGGTAAGTAAGACAGGTAGTGGTGAAATTCCAACGGATCCAATGCCAATGGAAGCCTCTGATATGATGGTCATATTAAAAGATAAAAAAGAATGGACATCTGCAGAAACATGGGATGAATTGGCTGAAAAAATGAGTATAGCTTTACAGGATATTCCCGGCGTCACCTATAGTTTTCAATATCCGGTTGCTATGCGGTTTAATGAATTGATGACGGGCGCCAAACAGGATGTAGTGTGTAAGATATTTGGCGAAAATCTGGATTCACTTTCCAAATACGCCAGATTATTAGGTAATGTGGCTAAAAAAATTAATGGAGCTCAGGATATTTATGTTGAACCCATCGACGGGCTTCCTCAATTGATTATTAGGTATAAAAGAGATGCCATTGCCCGTTATGGATTGAATATACAAGATATTAACAAAGCGGTTAACACTGCTTTTGCCGGACAGAGCAGTGGATTGATTTATGAAGATGAGAAAAGGTTTGATCTTATAGTCCGGCTTGCCGGTGAAAAAAGGCAACATCTGGAGGATGTTCAACAATTGCTTATTTCCACTCCCCGGGGTAATCAAATCCCTTTAAATCAGGTAGCCAGTGTTTCTATTGAAGAAAGTTTGAATCAGATACAAAGGGAAGATGCAAAACGAAGAATTATTGTTGGATTTAATGTAAAAGGTGCAGATGTTCAAACTATTGTTCAGAATTTGCAGGAACAGGTAGCTAAAAATATTAAACTGCCATCGGGATATTACATTACCTATGGGGGTTCCTTTGAAAACCTGATTGCTGCTAAACAACGACTTTCCCTTGCTGTGCCCATCGCTTTAGCCCTGATTTTCCTATTCTTATATTTTGCTTTCGGTTCTTTTAAACAAGGATTATTGATTTACTCTGCTATTCCACTGTCAGCTATAGGAGGCATCCTTTTTCTTGCTTTGAGGGGCATGTCTTTCAGTATTAGTGCCGGAGTGGGGTTCATTGCTTTATTCGGTGTTGCTGTGTTAAATGGTATCGTTCTGATAGCAGAGTTTAATAGAATCAGAAAAAATGGTCAGGAAGATTTAAAAGAGGTGGTCTTATTGGGAACAAAAACAAGATTAAGACCTGTTTTAATGACCGCGTTTGTTGCCTCTCTTGGTTTTTTACCAATGGCACTTAGTCATGGTGCGGGTGCTGAAGTTCAGAGACCTTTAGCTACAGTAGTTATTGGAGGGTTATTAATGGCCACTTTCTTAACCCTTATTGTTTTACCTATTCTCTTTATTTTATTTGAAAAAAGTAATACAATGCGAAAAAATTCGAAACTTCCGCTTTCTGTTCTTTTGATTTGCTTATTTGCCGTATTTAAAACGAGTGCACAGGATACGTTGAATCTGCAAGAAGCTATTCAGGTAGCACTTAAGAATAATCTTCATTTAAAGAGTGAAAAATTAAAGGAAGAATATCTTGAAAAAATGATTGACACCTATAAAGACATTCCGCCAACAGAAATACAAGGTGAATTTGGACAAATAAATAGTGCTTACTTTGATTCCAGGTTTATTATTTCCCAATCGATTCATTTTCCTGCCATATATAAAAGACAAAAGGCCTTAAATACCGAATCTTTTAAAGAACAGGCATATCAAATTGCTTTAAAGGAAAATGAATTAATCAAGGAAGTTAAAGCGGTTTTTTTTCGAATGGTGCATCTTAAAGAAAAAGAAAAAATCTTAGTAAGAACCGATATTATATATACTTCTTTTTTAGAAAAAGCTACTTTCCGGTTTGAAAAGGGAGCTTCTGACATGCTAGAAAAAATCTATGCAGAAACGGCTTTAAGTAATGTTCAAATGCAATTGAAGTTATTGCGCAGGGATGTTGAAATGGAGAAGTTAAGATGGCAGATATTGTTGAATCTTGAATCTCAGCCAGAACCTGTATATAGTGCTGTAAAATTATCTTTTTCAGAAACCATTCCTACAGATCAGATCCTGGAATCAAATCCGCAGTTAAAGGTTTTGCGGCAACAAAAGGAAATAGCCAGTACAACCACACAGTTGGAGATTGCGAGAAAACTCCCGGATTTAACTGTGGCTTTCAGTAATGGAAGCATTCAAGGTATTGGAGCGGATGATATGTATTATAAAAAATCGAACCGATTTAATGCCTTGCAGCTAGGTCTGGGTGTCCCTATTTTTCTGGGTGCACAAAAAGCAAAAATTAATGCTTCCAAAACAATGGAATTTATGAGTGAAAATAATTTCCAGGCAGCCGCTCAACAACTCACCAATGATTATAAAATCCAGTTGCAGGAATTTGAAAAAAATAAGGAAACGATTGAATATTACGAAAACAAAGCCTTACCCAATGCGGAAAAAATAAAAGATGCGGCAAATCTTCAATATTCAACCGGGGAAATCAATTACTTAACCTGGGCAAATTTAATTCAAAATGCTATAGCAATTGAAAGTGAATATGTGGATGCTGTATATGAGATGAATCGGAATATTATTCAACTTCAATATCTGGCAGCTAAATAAAAAAACAAGATGAAAAAATATAATCTTTTATTACTGATACCTGTTATTCTTTTTTCTTGTGAATCAGATAAGCAGGATGTGTCAGAACAAACCCAGGAATCACTTGAAAACAAAGTGATTTTAACTCCGGAACAATTAAAAAATTCGAATATTGAAACAGGTGTTCTGGTGAAAAAAGACATTTCCTCCAGGCTAAAACTGAATGGTATCATTGATGTACCTCCCCAAAATTTGTTTTCGGTAAGTGTTCCTTTAGGGGGATATCTGCAATCCACCCATTTACTCGAAGGATTACAGGTTAAAAAAGGAGAAATTATTGCTACCATTGAGGATCAGCAGTATATCCAGCTTCAACAGGATTATCTTACGGCCAGGATAAGGTATGCCGCGGTGGAAAAGGAGTTTTTACGACAAAAGGAATTGAATGAAAATAAAGCGGGTAGCGACAAGGTGTTTGAAAATGCGCAGGCAGACTATTTATCCCAAAAGGTATTGGTCAGGTCGCTGGCAGAAAAATTGAAATTAATAGGTATAAATCCGGAAAAGCTAAACGAGAATACCATTTCCCGACGAATAAACCTGTTATCACCTGTAAACGGATATGTTTCAAAAGTAAAAACAAATATAGGCAGATATGTTACACCCACAGATATTTTATTCGAATTGGTAAATCCTGCGGATATCCATCTTGCTTTGACCGTATTTGAAAAGGATATAAATCTACTTTCTAACGGACAAAAACTGGTTGCTTTTACAAATAATGAACCTGATAAAAGGTATCCTGCCAATATCATATTGATAGGCAGAGATATTACAGATGATGGAGTGGTAACGGTACATTGTCATTTTGAAAAATATGATTCGGCTTTAATTCCAGGAATGTATATGAATGCGGAATTGGAAACTACAGTAAAATCGGGTTATGTGATTCCTGATGAAGGAATGGTTCGTTTTGATGGGAAACATTATTTATTTGAGGTAACGGCTGACAAGAGCTATGAGATGAGAGAAGTTTTACCTCACGGAAATGAGGGTGGACACACCTTAATTACCTTTCCTGATAAATCCAGCCCTGCTGGAAGAACTTTTGTTATCAAAGGGGCTTATACGCTGCTCATGAAAATGAAAAACATGGAGGAGGAATGACGCATGGGCAGGATAATATGATATTGAAAATAAGGGTTTTAGGATAAAAGATAAACGGATTCCTTTTAGCTTCAGAAATAATGAACAAAATCTAAGCTGCCTGAAGGAATCCGTTTTTTTCTTTATTCAAACTGGCATTTCAGTGGCAGTATGCATTCCGGCCCCTGTTCTTTTCCATTTCATCTTTTTAACCTGTAACTTAGGGTCAGATTAATTTGTCTTCTGACTTGTTGAAAATTGCCAACGGTATAAAAGTTGAAGCCTTCTGTAATATATCTGCTTCTTCGGGCATTTAAAATATCCAGCACGTTAAATATTAAGGTACCTCGATCCTTAAACAACCTTTTACTAACTGAAAAATCTATAAAATAAATACTTTTTCTAATACCCTGGGCGGTACGTTGTCTGCCCTCATAATTTCCCCTTAATTGGATATCCCACCCCCCTTTGGGTGAAAATCTTGAAGTATGTCTTGCCAGAAACGAACTTGTCTGAGCGGTATAATCAGCCTGAATATTGCTTCCATCAATGTCTGCATGAAAAAAATTGAGGTTAAAATCCATTTTCCACCATGGTTTAGGCCTGTAATCGGCTGTAAACTCAAGGCCAAAAGATTGTTCACCTAAAAGATTAAAAGGACGGGTAACAGAAAAACCATTTTCATTAACAGATCGAAGGCGATCGATTTTATCAACTGTTTTTCTAAAGTAAAAGGTAGAAAAAAAGGTACCTTTATCATAATACTTGATATGACCCAATTCAAAGGCATCGGTGAATTCCGGATTTAAATCGGGATTACCACTGAAGAAGTTTCGCTGATCTGAAAAAGTAACGTATGGGCTCAGGTCATTATAAACAGGCCGTCTGACCCTTCTGGAGTAACTTAACTGGAAGGCATTTTCCAGTGAGATATTATAGGTGAGGTGTGCACTTGGAAAAAGATTGGCATAATTTCTGGGATTTACCTCTTTCGTTTCCAGCAGTGTTGTTTTTACATCTGTATATTCTGCTCTCAAGCCTGCCTGATAGCTCCATTTTTTCGATTTGTTTCCCAGAATTGCATAAGCAGCCAGGATATTTTCATTATAAAGGAAAATATTGTCAAGGCCAGGTAAGGGAAAAAACCTACCATCAGCATTCTTTTCTTGAACAATATAATCATTTTCCATATTCCGAAAACTAGTGCGGAATCCGGTTTCTATTTTACCCTCTCTGGCAAATGGCTTGGTGTAATCAAGCTGGACCAGATACTGTTTTTCAAATTCATCATTTAAGGAAGTCTGAACTAAATCTTTAGCTGTTATAGCTGAACCAGAGGGTAAATAGCTGCTTTGAGTAAATAACTGGTCAGAATTTTCCCAATAATCGAGATAAGTGAAGGAAGTATTCAGCTCATGGCCTTTCTGAGGAAAGGTTTTTTTATAGCTGAGTATGACTTCAGCATTTGGTTCCTGTTCTGTTTCATCCTGCCTCCTTAAGGAGTAACCCAAATAATTATTAAGACTATTTTTATAATCCTCATAACGGATATCGGTAATTCTGTGGGCATCACTTCTGCGCCAGATATAAGAAAAAGTCAGGAAACTCTTCTCGCTAAAAAAATAATCAAGTCCGGCCCGGATATTATTGTTCAAACCATAAACGGTACCCTGATTTGACTGCGATAAGATGGAGGTAAGGGTATCGGAATAAACTTCCTGATACAGGGTACCTTCGGATGGATTAATTCTTCTGCTCAGGCCATAATTAATAAACCAGTTAATATTTTTCTTCCTGTAATTCAGATTGGTAGTAAATCCCAGGTTGGTTGGTGTTCCACCAATCAATTCAAAGGATCCATTAAATCCTTGATTATTGTCCTTTTTTAATACGATATTGATAACCCCTGCCATCCCCTCCGCTTCATACCTGGCTGAAGGATTTGTAATGACCTCTACTCTTTCCACCATATTTGCGGGTAATTGCCTTAAACCGCTACTACCTTTGAAACTGACTAAACCAGAAGGTTTTCCATCAATTAAAATTCTGACATTAGCAGAACCTCTTAACCTGACATTTCCTTCAGGATCAACCGCAATGGAAGGCAGATTAAGAAGAATATCAGAAGCACTTCCACCCGCATTTGCAAGATCTTTGCCTACATTGAATATTCTTTTATCCAGTGATAATTGCATCACCGTTTTTTCACCTTGTACAACAATCTCCTCCAGGGTATTGGCTTGTATAGCCATAGATATCTTACCTAGATCCATATTCATTTTATCTTTTGAAATGACAAAAAGGTCACTCTTATGATTACCATAACCCATGAATTCAACCAGGGCATAGTAACTTCCAACAGGTAATTCAATATTGAATTTGCCATTTTCTTCCGAAAGGCTTCCTTCCACTAAACTATCTTTTGGGGTATAAATGGAAATCGTAGCAAAAGGCATAGGCTCATTAGTACCAGAGGTTACTAATATGCCTGTTAGTTTTCCTTTTCCAACGATTTGCTGGCTCAAGAGAGGGCTGGAAAAAAAGAATAAAGGGATGAAATAATAAAATCGAAAAAACATGAGAAACAGGATTGAAAGGTGTTTTAAAGAATATGAAAATCAAAGAAATAGTTTTTGGTTATTAAACTACTCATTTTTCAATAAAAAAGTGGATTTAATCAGTGAAAAACCGGGAATCCCTCCAACTAATATGAAATGGCTGGAAAAAATCTACAAATAAGGCTGAAACAAGATGGAAATGTTTTTTTAATTGGATACTTTTTTCATTTCATCAAAAAGAGAAATAAAACAAGCTGCTGACGATTTCACTGGAGAGGCATTATCTGCGGATGAAACATTTTTCCAGGAATCCATTTCTTTCAGAAAGGACTCGAAGCTGGTCCATACGGTTTGAATCATCCCCGCATGTCTTGGTTTCATAACAGAAGTGGCGCCATTTCTATATTCCAGCAGTTGATGCAGCTGGGCAATAGCTACCTCGGGTGTACGCCATGGACAAGTCAGGACATTAAAACCTTTCATTGCAAAGTAAATGGCCGTTGGGTCGGGTCTTTCATAATGCCAGTCACAAATAACTACGTCCTTATATAGAAGATCAACCGCGCGAAAAGTTTGGTTATAACTTCCCTCCCATTCGCCTATACCTGTGGTCTTCCCATCGATCAGGCGATCTCCCCAAATCCAGAGTTTCCTTTGAGACAGTGCCAGATGATTTCTGATTTCATTAACTTCTCCGGCGAAAAGTTCTGCTTTATCCCTTCCCTGACATCTTGGGCATTTATCATCGCCTAAATAAAATACCTCATCCATACCGGCATGAAAATCAGAGGCTTCAAAAGCTTCACAAATTTCATCTACCAAACTAAAGACAACTTCATGAACATCAGGATGCAGCGGGCAATAACTTTTACAATAGAGGCCATCCTCATTTGGCCAGACATACTTTTCGGGCATTTTAACATGTGGCGTTTCATCAAATTGAGGATATTGGACGAGCAGATTGTAGGTTTTAGTGGCCCAACTCTGGTGACCCAACAGATTAATCTGAGGAATCAGGTTAATTTTATGTTTACGACAAACTGCCACTAATTTTTTAACATCTGTATCAGACAAAGCGATACTATCTCTAAGATTTGGGTGTTTTTTGAATTGGTAATTAAAGTCCACCCTTAAAATCAGGGTATTTACTTTTCTGGAAGCTAATTCCTCTTCTATAAAGCGAACAAATTTATCTACCTGATTAGTTTTTGGGGCCGCGATACAAAAACCTCTGACGGGGATTAAAGTATCTAGTCTGGTTTGACAAAAAAGGGTATTTGTCAATAAAAAAGCAAAAACGAAAGATAGGGTTTTCATACAATCCGAGTTTGAAGAAAAATACCTTTAAAATAAGAAAAGGAATGGAAATAAAGATAAGTGCTTATAAAAAGGCTTAACAAATTCTGGGCAGTTCTTCTCCGGGCAGATAATTTAATCATCGGGAGCCACCGATGGAGCTTTTAAGGATAACTTTTAGTTTAGTTTATTATCTTTATAGGCTAACATTTTCATTGAACTTTATTCCTGATTGTCATGCTTAGAATTTATCTGATTGGTTGGGTCATTTTGTTTTCTGCCATAATCTTGAATGTTGTCATCCAACGTTTTGGCATTATGGGTTGGTATGAGTTTCTGAATAAATTACAGGCTATAGGTAAAGTTACCTTTACGACCATGTATGTTGTGGATTATTTGTGGCTTTTTGTTGGTTATCCGTTGTGTTTGGGTTTTTCATACTACCTGGGTGAAAAGTTATATGACTTATTGATATCTGTCAGATAGGTTGGTAATTCGATATCGTTTGGGATATTTACATATCCTCCAGGGAAAGGCATAAAGTCTCAATAGTATAGTTTGGCAGTACTTTATTTTTAAGGTGTTCCACTTTAGCCAGGAATAGTTCTTTCTTAAAGTTTTTTTTGTTTCGTTTAACTTCAACAGCTATGGCCTTGTTTTTTTCTAGATCAATCGCCAAAATATCAATTTCATTCTGAGCTCCTTTGGGTTCCCACCAGGAACCAATAGCTCGGTATTTCATACTTTCAGCAAATTTTTGTTTAAAATAGGTTTCGAGTATTTTTCCTGAATAAGTTGAATAATCATTTTTAATGATAGATTTTAATCCGTCGAAGTTTTTTATTTCAATCAAAGAACGATGTCGGTCAAAATAATTAAACCAAAAACGGAGGAAGTTGTCTTGAATTTCGTACCGTACTGTTTGTGAACCCTCTTTTGCTAAAAGGGGGCGTAGCCTGACGATGATATTATATTCACCAATAAGTCGTTTGATATGGCCGCCAATATTTTTATCGCCAAGAGCTGCTTCAATGGTTGGTTGTGTATTAATGCCACCGGAGATAGCACTTAAAATAGAGAAATAGGTTGCAAAATTTTTACCAAACTCTTCAATAAGTAAATGTTTTCCTTCCTCGGTAAAGGAGGAATTTTGTCGAACCATGAAATGAATCATTTCATCAACAGACAAGGTCACATTTTCACAAAACAACTCCACATATTTGGGTACACCTCCAGTAAAGGCATACAAAGCTAAAAGGTCATCATTTGTATATTGCGGGTGAAAGTCTTTCATTATATCCTTAAGCGTAGTCAAATCGAAAGCTGAAAGTTTAAGAATGTTGTCTGCTCTGCCAAATAATGGTTCTTTTGAATGTTGAAAAATTCTTTGCATTAATGAATAAACAGAACCACAAACTATCAGATTCATTTTTGTTTTATGCCTGTATTGATCCCAGATATTTTGCATATCACTATAAATGGAAGCATTTATGTTATAGAATTCCTGAAACTCGTCAATAATCAGATTAAAAGATCTGTTTTCAGCTTTTTCCATTAGAAAATGGAATAAGGAACGAAAAGATTTTATTTCTACTGGCACATAACAATCCAGGGACTTGGAGATATTAGCAGTAAATTCGGCACAAATGGAGGCTTCGCTTTTCCGGCCCACAAAAAGATAAACCCATGGTGAACCATCTATAGCATTCATGACAAGGCTTGTTTTTCCAATGCGTCTTCTGCCTGTGATCACTGTTAACCGGGAGTGATCTTCAAATGATAATTTCTGAATCCGTCGAAGTTCTGCTAATTCGCTTGTCCTATTGTAAAATTTCACCTTATTGGCATTTAGTAACGGCCGTTACGGTAACGGTGGTTACAAAAGTAAGCTATGTTTGGATAAATAGACAAAAAATGAATAAGTATCTTACTTTTTTAATAAAACAACATAATATTTGTTTACCTTAACCCTATTAACACCTAAATGTTGAAATAAATGAAAGAATCGACAGAAAAATCAAGGAGAGATTTTATAAAAACAGCCTCAAAAGGAGTGCTTTTTGCTGCCGTTGCACCCAATGCTATAGGGCTGGAGAATGAAATGCCAACGGTTGTTCCTAAACAAGCTTTTGGGGCAAATGAACGAATCAGAATTGCTGTTCTTGGTCTGAACAGCAGGGGACAAAATCATGTAGATGAGTTAATGGCACTGGCAAACAAGGCCAATGTGGAAATTGTCATGTTTTGTGATCCTGACATGGAGGTTCTCAAAAGGCGGGCCAGTGAATTTAAAACTAAACATGGTAAAACCGTTTTGATTGAACAGGATTTCAGAAAAGCTTATGATGATAAAACGATTGATGCAGTAACTATTGCCTCACCCAATCACTGGCATGCATTACAGGCAATATGGGCATGTCAGGCAGGAAAAGATGTGTATGTTGAAAAACCAGCCACCCACAATTTATTTGAGGGCAGGAAAATGATTGAGGCCGCATACAAGTATAACAGGATTGTACAACATGGTGTCCAGTTAAGGAGTTCTATCGCTATCAGAGAGGCCGTCAAACATTTACAGGACGGATTGATTGGCAATGTTTATATGGCGAGAGGTCTGGTATTCAGACAAAGGGCAGATATTGGGAATAAGGGGATTTCCCAAACACCTTCAACCCTGAATTATGACTTATGGTGTGGGCCCGCTCCGATGCGGCCTTTCTCAAAAAATTATGTTCACTATAACTGGCACTGGCATTGGGATTATGGCAACGGGGATGTTGGAAATCAGGGGGTACACGAAACAGATTTATGTATGTGGGGGTTAGGAGTTGACAAGTTGCCGGAAAGGATAACTTCAATGGGAGGTAAGTTTTTATGGGATGATTGTAAAGAAGTTCCGGAAGTTTTAACCTCTATTTATCACTATCCAAAAGAGAAAAAGATAATACAATTTGAGGTCAGGCACTGGCATACCAATCTCGAAGGTGGAGCGGGCGTTGGCAATATTTTTTATGGAGATAAGGGCTATATGGTTATAAAAGGTTATGGAACTTATGAGACTTATCTGGGAAAAGAAAATGAAAAAGGGCCTGCCAGATCTGAAAAAGGGGAACTTGGGTTACATTTTGAAAACTGGATACAAGCAATAAGAGCTCGGGATATGAGTATTCAGCATGGGCCTGTTCAGTCTGGTCATTTGGCTTCAGGTCTGGCTCATCTGGGAAATATATCTTATCGCCTGGGACGCCAGCTTGAATTTGATCCTATTGCAGAAAGATTTATCGGCGAAGGGGAAAATGAGGCCAATGCCATGACTTCAAGAAATTACAGAGCACCGTATATTGTGCCGGAAATCATATAAATATGAATGAAATTTTAACCAAAGAGGAATTAAAGGCTCATTTATTGAAATCAATTGCTGACTTCAACAACCTCGTTGAATCATTAGATAAGCAGGAATTCGAAAGGCAACCGGCGGGCAAATGGTCTGCCGGGCAGGACTTAAAGCATCTGGTAAAATCGAATCGTACGTTTGGTATAGTATTTAGTTTACCCTTGTTTTTATTGAATTTAATGTATGGAAAAGCGAATAGACCGAGCAGGAGCTTATCGGCATTAAAAATAAAATATGTTGAAAAAGCTGGTAATGCTGGTCTTAAGGCGCCCGGATATTTAAAACCAGGTAATGTGTATATTGGATTTAAAAATGCCTGGATGCAAAAACATAATGCGTCCGGTGCTTATTTGTTAAAATGCCTGGATCGTTATGCCGAGTCAGATTTAGACAAAAATATAATGGGTCATCCTTTATTTGGTAAAGTTACGGTTCGTGAAATGTTCATGAGTATATTCATTCATATAAATCATCACCAAGCTTTACTTCTTAAAAAACTGGGAAGAACAACGTGAGATTTATTCCAGTAAAGCTCGGAAATAAGCATTGATATCATACTTTAGATAAGGAGATAAAGGTGCTTGTTTTTGAGGAATATGTTTGGCCAGGTTTTTTGCTTTGGCGTTATTTCCCTTTTTATAAACAAGATTATTCCATTCATAAGGATCCTTAACCAGGTTATATAATTCCTGAGATTTATCTTCGTAATGAATTAACTGGTGGTTATCTTTTATCACCGACACATTACCAGGACCGTAAAAGGTTAGCGCAGGGTATGGCCATTTTTTGGACTGTGGCTGTTGAATTAACGGAAGAAGTGAATGTCCGTCATTCTCATTATTCTGAGAAATACCAGCCAGATCAACAATCGTAGGATAAATATCAACGAGTTGAACGGGAGCGTCACATTTTTTTCCTGCGGAAGTTTTATCAGCTGTTTTAATAATTAGTACCGACTGAATGGCTTTTTTCCAAAGCGCCTGTTTAGCAAATCTATCTTTTTCACCCAGATGATAACCATGATCAGACAGAAGAATAACATGGGTATTGTCAGCATATTTACTATTATTTAATGCATCTATAATTTTACCTATCTGGGCATCAGCAAAGTGTACACAGGCTAAATAAGCCTGAATTACTTCATTCCATCGACCTTGTTTCAACAATTCCTTTGTTGTAGGCATCATAGGTGCGGAAGCAATTTGAACTCCTAAAGGTGGAATATCATCCATATCATTTGGTAAATAGGGAGGAAGGGACAAGTTGTTTTTCGGAAAGATATCATACCATTTTTGAGGAACATACCATGGAACATGAGGTCTGACCAACCCGACGGCTAAAAAAAAGGGTTTATCCTGGGTTTTATTTAGTTGATTAATAGCCCATTCAGCAGAAAAAACATCGGGCATTTCTTCATCTTTTTGAGGGAAAGCGCCCCAATCGGTAGATGTACCTTTTGGTTTGCCATACCAAAGCGGATCATAATTCATACGTTCTTTTGGACTGGGACCATATTTACCTGACCAGCCACCAAATAAATCAAACACCTTGGCATCATCCCCGTTATGGAAAAGTTTTCCAACACCCAGGGTCTGATAACCATATTTTTCCAGATAGTCTGGCAGCATGACGGAGGCAGCGGAAATTGCATTACTTTTCTTTAGATCTTTATCGGGTACCTGAAGATAGTTGCCTGTTTTTGAAGGATATATACCAGAAAAAAAAGCGGCCCTTGAAGGGGCACAAATGGGAGCCTGACAATAAGCCTGGGTAAATACGATACCCTGACTGGCCAGTTTATTCAGATTGGGGGTAAGGGTTTGGGGGTGACCTTTAAGCGGTTCGATCCAGTCGTTCAGGTCGTCCACGATAATGACCAGAAAATTTGGCTTTTCCTGTGCCAATATATAGGTAGGCTTAACCGAAAGAATCAAAGAAAAGAATAACAGAAGGACTTTCATACATGCAGATTATTTAATGGGATTTTCGTAATAAATGTAGTATTAAGCGCATGAAAATAGCCGGATAAAACACCATTTACATTTTTCACCCCCTAAAAGTAGATTTTTATAACACTGACAAATCCTTTATTTGCAATAGATAAAGTGGGAAAGTAAATTTTTTTAAAAATTAAAGTTTAGTCTATGTGGTTTAAAGTTGGCGTTCTTTTTGTTTTGTCCTATCTGGTTATTGGAAATAGCGCAGGCTACAGTCAAAGCAATCTGGTAAAGGGAAAGGTTCTGGATGCGGAAATGAATTCACCGTTACCGGGAGCAAATGTATTTTTAAAGGGTAATTCAACCATAGGTGCAACGACTGATCTGGATGGAAATTTCATTATTAAAATACCTGCAGGAGATCAAATTTTAATCTTTTCATACCTAGGATTTAAAGATCTGGAAAAAGAGATTAAAGGTGAAAATGATGAAAATGGCTCTTTACTGATAAAAATGGAATCGGACGCGGTAATGGGACAGGAGGTAGTAATCACCGGACAGTTACTGGGGCAGGCAAAAGCTATAAATCAACAATTAAGTGCAGAATCGATTGCTAACATCGTTTCGTCAGACAGAATCCAGGAGTTACCCGACGTAAATGCAGCAGAAGCTATTGCGAGACTTCCAGGTGTAGCTATAAACAGAAGTGGTGGAGAGGGAACAAAGATCGTTATCAGAGGTCTGGAACCAAAATTTAATGCCATTACCGTAAATGGGGTAAGGATGCCTGCCAATTCGGCTAATGACAGATCGGTTGATTTGTCCTTGATTTCACCTGAAATGTTAGACGGAATTGAAGTTTTTAAATCACCATTGCCAGATATGGACGGAGAAGCAGTTGGTGGAACAGTGAATTTAAAACTTCGGAAAGCGCCTGCAGGGTTAAAAATGCTTGGTAAACTGTTGGGAGGTTACAATGATTTAAACAATGACCTTAGAGATTACAAAGGTGTTTTTCAGATTAGTGACCGTGTTTTAAATAAAAATCTAGGTATCGTAGCACAGGGAAGTGCTGAAAGATTTAATAGAGGGGGTGATTTTGTAAACTACTCCTGGAGACAGGGACGAACCGATCCAGCAACTGGAAATACAGCTATAGAGGGGAATACGCTTGCTTTTGAAGATGGCAGAGAGATTAGAGAACGATTAAACGCCAGTGTAAATCTGGATTACACACTCAAGAAACATACTTTTTCTCTTTTTGGAATTTACAGTCAGACAGATAGAAATCAGTTTGGGCTTAGAAATACTTACAATCCAAATACTTCAAGTATAAATTATGAGAGTTCTGCAACAGATAATTCACTAAAAATGAATTCTGTGGCATTGAGTGCTACGCATCCGGTAGGTAAATTGCTGATTGACTGGAGTTTATCAAATGCGATCACCTTGGGTAAAACACCTTATGATTTTTCCATGAGATTTGTAGATGAAGCGAATCAATTTGATGCTTCTTTAAATAGAACAGGTCATCCAAACACTTTTTTTGATGCAGCTAATCCAAATTTAGATGCGGCTTTTTTAAGAAGTAATGATTATGTGAATAGTCAAACCAAAGAAAATTCAAAAACAGCTTTTATAAATTTCAAATTACCTATTTCCATAGGTAAATGGCTGGGTGGATACC